>OFMN01001333.1_pt1 | contig 16723 bp, 21 predicted proteins | sample 1541791 | NCBI WGS metagenome assembly OFMN01 (sample SAMN04209248, study PRJEB22552) | human gut metagenome | biome: gut; material: feces | host: Homo sapiens | place: USA: Oklahoma
CCGCCATGCCCATGCGCGGCGGGGCCAGGAAACGGAGCGGCGCGCGACCGCGCCGCCATCGGAAGCATTTCTTTGCGGCCGTTTGCCTACGGCAAGGATCATAACCGTCGGAACGCCCGCGCCACGCAATACCGAACCCCAAGGGGTTCGGCGTGCTCGCGGGCGTTCCGGCGGCTAACGCTATCGCTTGACCAAACGGTCGCAAAGAAAAAATTTTCCGGGAGCAATCCCACAAGACCAAGGAGCACACCATGACCGCCATCAAGACCGCTAACATCATCGAAGGCAACCTCGCCACGGAACCGAAGTATTTCCCCAAGGGACAGTACGTCGCCCGCCTCGTGTTCCGCATCATGCACACCGACCGCAAGCTCAACCAGCAGACAGGCCAGTGGGAGGATGGGCGCACCACCGCGGTGGACGTTAACTTCTACGGCGCGACCGCGGAACGTTACGCGCAGACCATCCAGCAGCAGCCCGACGTGTTCGCCAAGGGAACCGCCGTGGTCGCATGGGGCGAGCTGTCCGACCGTTCCAACGTATGGATTGACCGCGACGGCACCCCACAGTCCACGTCCGTCATCAACGGCACGCGCATCATCCCCAACCAGCTCGTCAACCAGCGTCGTGCCAATCGCCAGCAATCCAATTCCACCAGCCTGCCGCAATACACCAACGCGGTCCCGGAACAGGACCCGTGGGCGGGACAACAGGCACAGGCCTGAACCATCACGAACGGCAACCGGGGGCCGTTCAACCATGACGGCCCCATCTATCCGGATGAAGAAAGGAACCTGGAAATGGAACGCATCGAAACCATTAATCTGAAGACCGAAACCGACGCCCTCGAAGCGGGACACGGCATCACATACGACGAGCTGCGCGGCGCGGACATGCTCGCCAACGCCCGCAAACGGCTCGAAAACGAAATGCGCCCGCGAGGCATCGAACCGGACGGCGAACAGGCCGTCAAGGACGCTGAGACCGTCAGACAGGCCGGACTGAACGCCATCACGCCATCATTCTTCGAACTGTTCGAGGACTACATCACCGAAGAGGACAGCCAGCTCGCCGCCGACGGCGTGGAACTCGAAGCGCGCACGGCATGGATGCATGAAATGTACCGGGCCATGCTGAACACACTGAAAGAGTAGGCGACTTCCAAAACAGGAAACCCTTCGCCGGGGCATCCGCCCCGGTCCGTTTGCCGTGCGGAAAACAACAACGAAACATTAAAAAACCAGCCGATATAATCGGTATTACAAGAAAGGAGACATGCCATGCCAGTTCTGAACATGGAAGTGCCCATCAACACTGAGGCCTATTATCGAGGCGAAACCATCGCACGCAAGGAAGGCGTGTCCCTATATGACAAGTTCGCGCAATGGCTGAACGAGTACATCGAGGACGCCGACGATGCGGCGGCATTGAACGACGCCATGGAAAAGGATGATGGCACGCGATACACATCCAAGCAACTGCGTGAGGACCTCGGGTTATGACATGGCATGTCGAGTACACGTCGGCCGCTCGAAAAGAACTACGCAAGATGGGACGCGTCAACGCGGCACGCATCCTTGACTGGATGGACAAGCACATCGACGGTTGCGAGGACCCAAGGGTGACGGGCAAGGGCCTGACCGCCAACAGGTCAGGACAATGGCGTTACCGCATTGGCGACTATCGTGTTCTATGCCTACTGCGAGACGAGGTGGTCACCGTCGAGGTCTTCCGTATCCGCCATCGCAGCGAAGCCTATAAATAATCCATTCGTCGAACTCATCCAAACAAATCCCGATCGTTCTTCCAAACGGTCGGGATTTTTCATGCCCGCGGATGTCCCGTGGACGGGTGCCTCCGGCGGCCAGAGGACGACTACCGTCCTCTGGACTCCACGCGCCGGGAACCAGTCTCGGACCCAACAAGGGCTTCGCCGCGCCGCGTTGGCCGCGACTCGGCCGGAACAACGGACCCTCCGCTACCGCTTCGGGACCATTCCGACAGCGGAACGTGCCCCGCCATGCCTGGTGTGCGGCGGGGCCGGGAAACGGAGCGGCGCATGGGCGCGCCGCGACCCTTTTATTTTCTTTTGGGCCGTTTGCCTACGGCAAGGATCGTAACCGCCCTCGCGTCCGCGCCACGCGATACCGAACCCCAAGGGGTTCGGCGTGCTCGCGGACGTTCCGGCGGCTAACGCTATCGCTCGACCAAACGGTCCAAAAGAAAAAACCAGGGACCGGTTTCATCCAAGGAGACACGAACATGAACCACTGCGCATACGAACGGCAGTCCAAGCCGAGGAACATCGAAGTGAAGGGCCTGTACGGCAGGTGGGACGTCCAGCTTCACGCGACCGTGGACGGCGGTCGGGAATACTGGTGGGTCGAGAACGCCAACGGCATCGACGGCGAGGAAGGCTATTGGACTACCAGGAACGAGGCGGGGGAGTACGAATACTTCTGCGACGCCGGCTGGGGCGACGAGGCGAACGCCATCTGCCATCTCGAAGACGCCATCGACGACTGAAAAGAAAAACGTCCGGCCTCCATATCGGGTCGGACGCCCGTGAACATACGGAGCAAGAAAAACAGGAGCAGGAAAAATGTGCAACTACAAGCTGACCGTCACCCTTGAGAAGAGCGTCGACGTCGTGGACGGCGGCGGCTGGGTCACCGGCATGACGTGGCGCAAGGCCGTCATCCTCGAAGCCGGCGAACGCGCAAGCGTCCTCGCCCTGCGCGACCTGCTCAACCGATCCAAGCCCGCCATGGACGATCTCGGATACATGCTGTGGGACCGCTGCTACGGAATGTGCAACCGCCAGTGCTGGCAGTGGGAATTGGTTTCGGCGCACAGCACCTGCGTCAATGAAATCCTCCGCAAGGCCGGCATCGACTGGCCGGTGGACGGCATTCCCAGCATCGACAAGCCCATCATCACCATCAACCTTGCCATCAACTGACCTTCGGAAAGGAGAACGATGGACACCGAACGAATCATGGGACGAGTGCGCAGACTGCTGGCGATAGCCAACGATCCCGCAGCGTCCGACAACGAGCAGCGCATAGCCCTCGAACAGGCGCAACGACTCATGAACAAGCATGCCATCGAAGAATGGCAGCTCGAAGAAGACCACGACGATGTCGAGATCATCGAACGGAGGATACGATTGGAAACCAATCCATGCAACCGGTACATGGCACAACTCGCGAACATCGTGGCCCACGGAAACCGGTGCAGGGCGGCCTACGAATGCCGCAGGGCCGGAAACAGCCGCGACGTCGTCAGCACTGTCTGGATCTACGGCGCCCGCGTTGACGTCGACAAGACCGAATCCATCTGGACCGCCATGGAAACCAGCCGCGCCGCCATGTGGCGCGAAAGAGCGCGCACCACACCTCACGCGAAAGCCAACGCGGCCTGGAGGAACGGCTACTATCGCGGATTCCAGGAAGAGATCGCCCGCAGATACCAGATCCTCCGACGTGAGATGGAATCAGACGGCACCGGCAAGGAACTCATCACCGTCCGCGGCAACCAGGTCGACCAATGGGTCGAAAAACACGTCACCTTCAGCGACAGACGGCCGAAACTCTCCAAGCCCACGGGATCCAGCCAGTCCGCCTACCGGCACGGACGACAGGACGGGGCACGCCAGGCCATCGGACTCAAGGAGACCGGCAGGCCGCCGATTGGGCTCTGGAAAAGTAGGAAGACACCTGCAAAATATCACACATGTGTGATATACTTGGGGTATCGGCAGGGCATAGGCCAGCCGGCATCCCCACAGTGAAAGGGAAATCGCCCATGGATACGATTCGGGACTGACTCGCGTACGCCGCGCGGTCACGCGCCGCATATCCCTGATGGAGTCCCCTCTGACCGACGAAGAGCTTTTGGTTCCATCCACTCCGGACGGAACCACAACCATGAAAGGAAACACAACAAAAATGTATTGGGAACGCTATATCGACCGTCGCAATCCGCGCCGCATCGAACCGCTCGACAAGCCGATCGACACATACATCATGCTTGACACGGAGACCACCGGTCTCAATCCCGAAGAGGGAGCCACGCTCATCGAAATCGGCGCCCTGTTCGTACAGCCCGGCAACGAGAACAGCAGGCCGAAGTTCGAGCAGTTGATCGACCCGCAGCATCCATTGACGGAATTCATCACGAACCTCACCGGCATCACCGACCACATGCTCCAAGGCATGCCGACCGTAGGCGCGGCGATGATGCGCTTCCACCAGTGGATCGACCAGGTCTGGCCGGCGGGGGAGCCGTTGACCATCATCGCGCACAACGCCCAATTCGACGTCAGTTTCCTTGACGTGGCCGAACGCGTCTACGATCCGACCTCGCCAGTATTCGACTGCAAGTGGGCGTGCACGAAGGAGATGAGCTGGGAGCTCAACCCGCAGAAGCGTCATCACCGCGTCGCGGACCTCATCGCCGACTACCACATCGGAGACGTCGAGGAACACCGCGCACTGTCCGACGCGATCCAGGAGCAGATGCTCTACCAAGCGCTTTGCGCTGAGGCCACCAGGCGAGGGAAGTGGAATGAAAGGGAAGACTGACATGGTTGCACGAAGCCTAGCAGAGAACAATTATCCAGCGGAAGAAGGAGGGTTGAAATGAGCATCGTGACAGACGAGGCGGAGGATTACGCAAACAGTCAGGACTACGACTGCTGTCAGATCATCGAAGGAGCATTCACCGTCGGCGACGCGATCATCGAAGCGTACGCCGCCGGACGACTCGCGCCTTCCACCGACGCCGGAGTCGAAGCAGCCGCCGATTTCTTCACCTCTCATCTGAGCATGCTCGGATCGGCGTCAAGCTTCATAGACACAGGCCGGGCGAAAGACCTCGCGCGCGGAATGCTCGACGCGGCGCGAAAAGCCATAACCGCCCAGCAACAAGCCAAATTCAGAGAATAAGCATGGGACTGAGTGGGCACATGGAATATCGACATACGATGAAGTGAGAAGGATAAGCCCACCACATGGGCCGCAATTCGAAAGAAAGGACCAATCATGGCGACAATCAACCAGATTCCCATGACCCTCATGGGCAATCTCGTCTCCGATCTCGAACCCAAGCGCACGGCAGGTGGCAAGACCGTCGTCAACTTCCGCGTAGCCCAAACCAGCGTCACCGAGAAGAACGGCAAATGGGAGGACGGCGAGACCACGTTCATCCGCTGCGTAGCCTACGGCATCCTGGCGGACCATATGATCGCCTCCGGCATCCGCAAGGGCACCAGGGTCATAGTCAGCGGACGATACGTGCAACGCGACTGGCAGACCGATACGGGGGAGAGACGAAGCAGCTACGAGCTCAACGTGGACGATCTCGGCGCCTCCGTCCGTTACGCCACCGTCCAGATCACCAAGGCCACCGCCAACGCCGGCATGCAACACGCTCCGCTGGTCCAACCGCAACAGCAGACGGCCCAGCCAACGAATGATCCATGGCCCACTGCCACACAGGACCAGTTCGCCGAACCACAGGAGCCGGCCTTCTAGAAAATCCCGCAGATTCGAGCCCATGAAAAACTCATGGGCTCTCTTTTTCTTGGGAAGCAAACTAATAAAATGAAGGCAAAGAAGAAAGGACATGTCAATGGCTGAAGACAATTCGGACCGGGCAACAATGGCGATGGAATTGGCAAAACGCCAATTAATCGACGTCATGTGGAAGACGGCCAACATTGAGGTCGATGGGATAACGTTCCCCGACACCCAGGAGATATTCGATGGACGGGCGCCAGCGGACATGACAGTGAACGACATCATCGTGGTCAACAACATCAAACGGGCGTGGATGTTCTTGTTCGAGAACGGCGGGCATCCTATCGACTGGCAGTATGTGTCCGAATACAATCGGATTCTTGGTGAAGGACTCATACGGGATGCGGGAAAGATAAGAACGAATGATGTGCGCATCGGAGGAACGGACTGGATTCCGGATTTGCCTACCATTGAATCCTCCCATGATGTGATCTTGTCATTATCGAAGTCCGAAAGGTCGGCAGAGGATCAAGCCCTGCTCATGTTCTGCGCCATCACACGCGGACAATGGTTCAACGACGGCAATAAACGTACCGCATTGATGGCAGCGAACCATGTGCTCATCAACGCGGGCATTGGCGTATTCGCCATAAGCCCGTCTCTGAAGCGTGATTTCACTAACAGGCTTCTTCGATATTACGAATCGGACGATCCCGCTCCGTTATGCGCATGGTTGACAGATTATGCCATTGGCCGGCTGCCGGGAGGGCTCACCTCCGCGGAGTCGCGGAGACTTGAAACCGAACGGATCAAGTCGGGGCGACCTTCCATCGGACTCCCGATACCGAATCCGACTGCCATCACGGAAGACACGGACAATGACGTCCGGTCATCGATGGGCATGTAGAGAAACATGATTGGACCACCGGCCACGAATCCGGTATCGGCATGCGGGCCACTGGTCCAATCACATGCCGAGCGGCCGGCAGCAGAATCGGAATGGCCCAAGGAAGCGCCATCGATGGACCCCGACCAACCGATATCGGAGCCAACGCATCGTCCCCGATATCGGACCGGAAAAGAAAAGGACCAGGACCATCCGGACCATGGACATATGGTCCATGACCTCAAACCCTTGGAATAAAGCCAAAGGCTCAATTGACCCAAATGAGCCGAACCGATATCGGCATGCGGATCACGTGCCGATATATCGGTCCAGAACCGAAATGGTCCCTTATGGACCATTGATCACAGGCCGTGTCCATAAGGCTTGAAAGACAAACCACCAGCCGATATCGGAGCCGGGGCATGACCTTCGATATCGGCTCAAGCCCACGCTAAACCGATAGGCCAGAATTGAGCCGGCGCATCCTGACCCGTATGGTCCAAGCTGCGCGAAGAGAGAGCCGAGCCGATATCGAATCCTCGTTCCGGACTTCCCACCCCGGACCAGGATCATCCGGCTCATGATCGGCATGGTCCCGATATCGACGCGGCCATGTTTGCACGTGAGCGCAAAAGCACTTTTCGTACGAAAACAATGATAGGGGAAAACGAACACAGAGAAGAAAGAATTCAAGAAAGAAAAACCAAAACGAAAAAAGACAGAAGAAAGACCATACAAGAAGAAACAAGAAAAAAGACAACAACAAAAAAGAAGAAAGAACCACAACCAAGACAAAAAGACAGAAGAAGCCAAAACAGACCCCAAAACAAAAACTATAAGCATAAAAAAGAAACCACGCGCGTCTTGCACCCGGCTTCGCGGCTGACGCCTGAAAACGGCGGAATACCGCCGTTTTATGGGTGCTGTTAATTCGCTGTCGGGGTTTTGACCCGATATCGGCGAATTAAGAGCGTGGAGAATGTGGGTTGGGTATGGAAAAGGCAGTGAAATATCCCCGTTGCCCGGTGTGCGGGAAGTTGGTCAACCAGAAAAGCGAGGTCTGTCAGAGGACCACGGAGGCGGGAAGGAAGGGCGAGTATCGGCGGTGGCATAGGAAATGTGCCAAGGCTTATTCGAAACGCAAGATTCGGATGGAAAAGACTGACGAGTGTCGGCGTATTGAGAAGGAGCGGGATGATCGTCTGCTGCAGGCGTGGCTCGACCGGCGGGACGCCTTGGAATCTTTGGGTCGTGAGATCGCCGACTACAACGAGATCGCTCCCGGGCATGACAGGGCGGTGGTCGAAATGGTCTATCAGATTACCCGTCAGGCGATATTGATGTTCCAGATCAGTCCGATGATCCCCATCGATTACGGGGACGATTTCCGTTGGCTGTCCGCCGAGATCGGTTCGGACGGGATGAATCTGATAGCCGACAGCGTCCACTGGAACGGCGTGAGACGGTGGAACGACGATCCGGACGTGAGTCCGGAAGGCAGAGCGCCACGCACGTTCATGGGACGCATTGACGAACCGGGCGAACGACTCGAGGACGAATACACGGGCGACCTGGACCACAAGGAGACGACGGTCACCTATGAGACCGCGTTGAAGCATATCTGGCGCGAGGACAACATCGCGGGAGGCCGATGGGCCGACGATCGCGGTCCGTGGACATACAAGTGAGGATCGGTCATGGGAAAGAAGGAAGACCGGCAGCTCATCGGACTGCGCATGCGGGCTTCAGAGATCAAACGCAGACGGCACGAACTGGACGAGAGATACGGGCTGATCGATGGAATATGTCCCATCTGCGGCAAACTGATCCGCAAGCCCAAACGAGGACCGACCGCACGGTTCTGCAGCAGGTCGTGCCGAGCGGCGTATGCCCGGCGGAAACAGGACGCGATCGATTTCAAAAAGAACAAGTCGGCGGAACTGGCCTTGGACCAGTTGAACAGGCAAGGCGGGGACTATCGGAAAAGGGCCGACGGGAAACGAGAATCCACCCTGAACGCGCACAAGGAAATCAAAAGCGCCAGGAAAACCAGTCGGTTCTCATGCATGTTCCAACTGAAAACCATTCTGAGCTACAAGCCGGAACTCATCGGACAGGCGACGGCGAACGGATACATCGCGAACCTCATGCGCGCTATTGACCAGTACGGCTCGCAGGGTGATGCGGAACGCCTGCTCAGGCATCTCGGATACACGGGGCCGATACCCACCGGAGACAAGTGAACAAACCATGTCAATGAACCTCACCAAACTCAGCAACGCCGAATACCCGCTCCGTGACGCGCGGGAGGCGATCGATGGCGACAACGCGTTGAACCCTGCCGACCCAACGGCATACTATACGGCAACAGGCAACCCGCCAGGCTATTGGATCGGCAAAGGAGCCGAGCTCGTCGGCGGCAAGGTCGGCACCACGGCATCCAGCAAAACCGTGCGCGAGCTCATCAACGAACGACGCAACCCGTCCAACGGCCAATACCTCGGCGACGTGAAACTGGTCGAGGGAGACAACGGCGAAGCTCCGGTCGCCGGATTCGACTTGACCACACGACAGCCGAAAAGCATCAGCATCCTCTGGGCATTCGGCGATAAAGAGACCCGTGACGGAATCGACGAATGCATGCGCAGGGCCACGGAAATGACCATCGAATATTTCGAAAAGGAATACGCGACCACGCGCGCGGGCCAGGGCGGCGTCGCCAGCGTATCGGCCGACGGGGTGGCCGGCTTCGTGTTCGACCATTACGACAGTCGCGACGGCGACCCGCAGCCACACGAGCACGTCGTCCTCAGCAACCGCGTGCGCCGTTCGTCCGACAAGGTCTGGACCGCGTTGGACGGACGGAAGATCTACGCAAGCCTGGTCGAGATCAGCGAAGTGCATGAGAACCTGCTCCAGGACCTGCTCACAGAACGGTTCGGTTGGTCGTGGACCCTCAGACAGGACACCGGCACCAAAGCCGTGGTCAACGAGGTCGAGGGAGTGCCGCAGGAACTCATCGACGCCTTCAGCGGACGTCACGCGGAAATAGCCAAACTGGTCGAAGAGAAAATCAAAGAAGAGGAACGGCAGACAGGCAAGGAAGTCGGTCCGAAACGCAAGGCGCAAATCGATCTCGAAGTGTGGAGGAACACGCGCAAAGCCAAACCGGCAGTCCAACCATCCCTGCAAGCCAAACGCGAACACTGGTACCACAAGCTCGGCGAAGTCGCACCGGATATCCAACTCGACCAGATGATGAAGGACGTGAACTCGCATAAAAGCAGTCTCATGCATGTGGACGCCGAATGCGAGGAAGACGTGGCCAGACTCCTGCTCGGCCAGCTCGCCGACCTCACCCAACTCGCCGGAGGCGGCGAGGAATACCTCGACCGGCAGGCCCAGGCCACAATCCAGGCCACGACCCACGCGCACACCACATGGACCCGCAGCAATGTGAGGGCCGAAGCCCAACGCCTGCTCCGAGGCGTGCGCATAGACCCCAAGCAGCGGATCATCGTCGCGAACAAGATCGCCGACAGGGCGCTCGGCCAATGCGTCAAACTCACACCCGACCGGTACAAGCTGCCGGAAGACATGATGGATGATCTGAGCCTCGCCACGCACCAGGGCCGAAGCGTGTTCGACGACGCGGACCTCGACAAATACACGACCAAGGACGTGCTTCAGGCCGAACAGTACATGATCGAAGGATTCAACAAGACCGCCAATGTCGGCTACGCGCATGGCGAAGGCGAGAAATGGCTCGACCGGTGGAACGAAAGGAAACAAGCCCAAGGCGGCTATCCGCTGGCAGAGGACCAGAAAAAAGCGGCCGCGTACGCGTTGGAGAATCCACGACTGGTCAGCAGCATCATCGGACCGGCCGGCACGGGAAAAACCACGACCATGAAGGCCGTGGCCGAGGCATGGCAGGCACGGTACGGCGCGGGAAGCGTCCTCGGCCTCGCTACCAGCCACAAGGCCGTGGAAGAACTACGCAACAGCATCGGCTGCGACAGCAAGACCATCGCCATGCTGATGGCCCTCAACGATCCCGAACGGATCAAAGCCGAGATCCAACAGGAAGGCAGACTCCAACAACAGTTGAGGAACGCGTCCAACCCGTTGGAACGACTGCTCGCCCGCATCAACATCACTGCCAACCATGTCACGGACTCGTCGAACACGATCAAACCCAACCAGCTGATCATCGTGGACGAGGCCGGCATGGTCGACAGCAGAAACCTGCAATGGATAACCAGGCTCGCAGAAATGCGTGGCGCGAAGGTCCTTCTCACCGGTGATCCGAAACAGCTCGACTCCGTATCCGGCGCGGACGGCACGCTCGGCTACGCGGACCGGCATGACCAGTGCGCGAGACTGTCAAGCATATGGCGTTTCACCGCCAAAGCGGAGAAATGGGCCAACGATCCGGAAGGAGCCGCGTCCCGCCGCAGGTGGGAAGGTGAACCGGAAGCGACCCTACGGCTACGCGACGGCGGCGACCGGTTGGACGAAGCGAGCGTCAACCAGTGCCGGCAGCTCGTGGACGAATATCTGGCGCATGACCGCATCCACTGGGGCGAGGACGCGGACGTGGAGGAAGACGCGTACCAGATGTGCATCAAATGGCAGTCGATGGGCAAGTCGACATTGCTGATCGCCGGAACGAACGCGCAGGTACGCGACATCAACAAACGGTTCATCCTCGAACGGCGCGCGCAAGGCAAAAGCGAAAGCGACCCGGACAAACTGTTCCAACTGCGCGATGGGCTCGACGTGGGATCCGGAGACCAGATCGTCTGCCGAGACAACATGAAGGACATACACGGCCAGAACGGACGATCGCTCGAAAACGGCATGACGTTCAGGGTCATCTCCACCGGCAAGTCCGGCGCACGATGCGTGAATCTCTCCGATAACACCGTCTGGAACATTCCAAAGGAGGTCCTGCGGAAGGCTTGCGAGGCGGGCTACGCTGCCACCGTCCACCGCAGCCAGGGCATGACCGTGGACCGGTGCGCCGCCCTGTTTCCATCTGACTCGAACTCGGCGTGCAATCTGCAGTACGTGGCCGGCACGCGTGGCAAGGAGGAAAACCATTTCCTGTTCGGATGCAAAAGCGAAGAGGACCGTCATATCGACCACATGCTCACCGGCGCGGAAGAAGACCCGAGGAAAATCGCCATGAGCCGCATGCTCGACTCGCTATTGACCCACACGGAGACCATGACCGCGACCGAAACCATGGAACAGGAATACAAGGACCGGTACGATCTGAAACGGCTGCTCCGCGAACACGATTACGCGGCCGGCCTCATCGCCGGCCCCCACCTGCTCGCCATGCTCGGCAAGACGCATGACGCGAGGACCGTGGACAAGATCAAACGCAGTCCAAGCTTCGAATGGCTCCGTGGAGTCTGGTCCCGCGCCTACATGACCGACCCGAAGCGCGCCACCGCCATCATCAGACAAAGCCTTGAGAAGAAGCCACGCAGGCTCACGGCGGAGAAGGCCGAACATGCCGCCATCCACGCGGCACGCGGCATGATGCCCGCGGCCGGCACGGAAACAGGCGGCACGTTCACGCTCGACATGGACGCGCCATCCGACATGATCGAAACGGTCCGGCACATGATGGACGAGACCGGCATCCCATACCATGAGGAACCATCCCTGGACCCCGGCCGCAGCCGGTTCAGCATGGACGAGCGGTACACGCCGGCGGTCAAGGCCATGCTTGACGCGCATATACAGGCCCGGGACGATATCGACCAGTCCATGTTCCCCGAATGGGAAGCGTTGCGCAAAACCGCACGCGGGATCATCAACGACGATCCGGACCTGAAAAAGAAAAACCGGCCCGTGGAACCCGACTGGGCGGCGACCATAGCGGGACGATTGAACGCCAACCTGTTGGACCGGGTCAACGGTAGCGTGCACGACGATTGGGTGGGTGGCATCCTGCCTCCCATACGCTCCCGCAAGCATGACGCGGCCCTCGACCTGGTGCGGCAGAACGAACGGCTCATCGAAACCAGGATCGACAGCCTCGAACAGGAGGCGCGCCGAACCAAGCAGGCATGGGTCGGCCAGGTACTCGCCGCGGCCGGGGACTCCGACAAGCGTCTCCTGCGCGACGTCGTCGTCTACCGCGCCATGTGGAGTGTGGAGGACGCCGACAATCCGCTAGGGGAGAGGCCTCCTGCGGAAAGCGGCAGACAGGAACAGCATTGGGCCAACCTCAACGGCCGCATCAACCACACCTTCACCACGGTCAAGACCACGAAAACGCAACGCATGCAGGCATACCAGCCGATACAGACCCAGCCGCACGTGGAACAGACGACACTGGAAACCGGTCACGAAAGGACAACGACATGGCATACACCATTCCAGGATTCCTCAAAACCCTCACAGAATGGCTTGTCTCAGTAAGCCGATGGTTCGATGGCTGGGACATCACAATACTGGTGCCGGCGCTCATCATCCTCACGGTGATCGCCGGCGTGACCGGCCGCGCGGCCACCGGGCCGAGACTCTGGATGCAACTCGTCTGGGGAACGGTGACCGTCATCCTCGGTCTGATCGAAGTCGCCATCATCTGGACCATCATCGCCCGTTACCTGCCGGTCGCGGACATGGGCACGCTCATCCAGAACATGCTACAACGCAAGCCGCTGCTCGTTACCGAGTAAGCGGAGGAACGGTCCCGCTCGAAGAGGCTGTGGGGTTGGAGGAACTCGGAGTGAAGGTTCCAACGCTCACGCTAACCATGGAATAACCTTTTTATGTGTTGCAGCAATATGTGCTGCAACACATAAAAACAGTCCTGATTGAAGAATCAAACCAATCCACACGAATCAGGAAGAACTGTTCGCAGTTCCTCCAATCCAATAGGCGAATAGATTCATTAGACTTTCCCATCGAGTCCAAATCTGCCGGTCTGGATGATTCCGTTTTTCATAACCTCATACTGTTCCGCGAAGCATAGTAATAATGCATTGATATTTTGCGGCATGCGGAGTTCTTTTGGCTCACTTTCCTCGTCTTTGCTAAGAAGTGTGCCACTGTATCCCGCATCGCATTCTGGACGGTCGAGATGCACCGCCATCATCTGGACCATGGGACCGCCGTGCGGACTTTTCCAGTTCCCGCAAAAAGGCTTTCTCGACATGAACGATGATATCGGCTAACAGGGAAGTGCCGGTTGAGGCACTGCTAACCTCTCCCGTTCTTCACGGCGAGCAAGAAGTCTTTTGGGAGAGCCGAAACCGGCGGGGTGGTCTCATTTCCATCCCCCGACCAAGCATTGGGTCGGTGGATTGTCGTTTATGGGACTCCCTAGAATATAAACAATCTAAACATATATAAAACATTATATGCTTCTATAAAGCTCTATAAAACAGTATAGATGAATCATGCTTGAGTCTTTCCGACTTTTGTTGTACCATTTTCTGTACATGTAATTGTCGTTGAAGGAGGATGGCATGGTCACGGCGGTCGCGTACACCAATTTCCGCAAGGATCTGAAATCATATCTACGTCGCGTGAACGATGACGCGGATATGCTTCTGATCACCAACAAGGATCCGAGGGACAACGTGGTGGTGATGAGCGCCGACGATTACGATTCGCTTATGGAGACATTGCGCGTTTACCAGAATCCCGGATTGTTCGATAAAGTCCGCCGTGGCATGGCACAGGTACGCTCAGGTTCCACCGATTCACATGATCTGGTCGGAGAGTGATAATGCTGCGTTGGACTGATGACGCGTGGAACGATTACCTGTATTGGCAGGTTCAGGATAAGAAAACCCTCAAGCGGGTCAACGCGCTGATACGTGATGCGATGCGTTCTCCATTCGCGGGTCTCGGCAAGCCAGAGCCGCTCAAATGGGAACTGCAGGGTGCGTGGAGCCGCCGCATCGATTCCGCAAACCGCCTGGTATACATGATTGAGGACGGCGACTTGTGCATTCTGTCCGTCCGTGACCACTATTGAGAACGCGGTGGCTCTGGTCTCGGCAAGCTTGGCGTAAGACTCCGCTCGATAAGACTGTGGGGTTGGAGGAACTTGGCATGGAGGTTCCGACGCTCGTGTTGACCATGGACTGATCTTTTTATGCGTTGTGGCAGTGTAATCCACAACACATAAAAAGATCAGTCCACCATATGTTGTCCGCTTTTGCTTGACTTCCTAGTTTAATTGAGTTCGTGAGTTGCTATGCCGGCAGATGTCTCATTATCCACTGATGGATCGGGCTCTGGTAAAGGATCGCTCTGCGTACTTTGGACGGCAAAATAAGAATCTCGCAGGTTTTCCAATTCTATAGGTGAATTGAAAAGAGCCTTTTCCATAAAACGACGAAGAGGAGCCGGATCCTTGAAGTCGGGGTCGAAAGTATTGTCAAGTACAAGAGCGTCTCGGAAATATTGGGCGTTGGACGCGAAAGGCTCATTGCCGATTATGAATCCAAGCTGTCTGAGGTACAGTATCGCGAATACAGCAGTCGTTCGAGTGTTTCCTTCACGGAATGGATGAATTTGCCATACTCCAGAAATGAATCCAAATGCAGAGGAAGCGATTTCATGCCTGCCGATTTGGGGATACTTGGCCTGTCGTCCTTTTTCTTGACCGAAATCATAATCCAGCATCTCTCCAATCAGATGGAAGGGAGCGTAAGAAACTGAATCTCCTTGAAGAACTGGCTCCTTTTTGGTCAGATTGACCTGCCTCCACTGTCCAACCCAATCATTTTTGAATACGCCGTCAAAAAGATGACGATGAATCTGCCTGAGCATCGGGGGAGCGAAGACGAATGATTCAGTCTGGAGGAGGGAACTGATTCTGGTGGATACGATGTCAGCTTCAAAATGCTCCGCCTCTTCACTATCCGCGGAATGGTATTCACGTAGACGATGCTCGACTTCGGCATAGGAGGCTTTTCCCGAAATCTGCTCCTTGGACTGTTCTATAGCGTAGTCTGACGGGGTAAGTCCGTCCGCGGCCTGCAGGCCAAAGCCAATGTCCCAAGCGTTGGAGCGAGTCGCCGGGGTTCCCTCATCGGTTGATACATAATATACGTCTTCAGGCAGCAAACCAGAGTCCTTTCATGCCAGGCAGGTGAAATCGTCTGTCGAACAATTCGAGTATATCCCCAGTATCTAGTGATTATTTGACCCTTCTTTGGTCCGATCATCCTGTTCAATGGCGTGGTAGATATCCACCGCCGTCATGCCCTTGAGCTGCCCGTGAGGAAATTCTCCCGCGAAACTGAGCAAGGACGTGAACGGGACGTCAAGGACGTCGCAAATCAGAATTGCCTCATCGATAGTCATCTTTCGCTCATGGGAGACAAGCCTGCGCAAACTGTGGTATGGCAGGCCGCAATCGGGATGCCTGTCGTGGATCAAGGCCAGAAATCCATTTACATTGAGGTGTCTGTCCTTCAGGATCTTTCTCACATTGTCCATGGCTATGCAGGTGATCGAAAGAGAAGGTGGTGAAGAAGTGCGCATACGGTGATCTACTTCCTTTTCCTGTTCAGATCGTCGAACGACAATCCGATGCCATACTGCCGGTCCGGCACGAGACGCGCGTCGAACGTCTTGCCGGCCTTCGACTTCAGGCCGGACACCTTCGGACGTTTGCCCTCCAACGTGCGGCGGACCATGCTATCGGTCAGCTTCTTGCCGAACTTCTCAGAGAAGATCTTGTAGCCGCAACCCTCGCCGAGCTTCCAGGCACCGGCATCATCCCTCACGCTCTTGTTCGACGAACACTGCCAGACGCTCCCGGTCTTGACCACGGGTTTGCCGCAACGCGGGCAGGGGCCGAACGACTCGCGTTCGCCGGCCTGCTGCGCCAACTGTCGCAGGCTGTCGCGCTGGGTCATCTCCATGACACGGCCGGGCATCGCCGCGCAGGCCGTGCGGATCTCGTTCAGGAAGGACGTCTCGTCGCCCTTGCCATGTTCGATGTCGGCGAGGCTTTGCTCCCATTGCGCGGTGAGTTTCACGTCCTTCAACTCGTCGATGGCGACGCCGACGAGCATCCGTCCGGCGGTGGTGCTGCGTATCTGCTTGCCCTTGCGCTGCAGGTAGCCGCTTTTGACCAGGCTTTCGAGGATGCCGGCGCGGGTCGCGGGCGTGCCGATGCCTCCCGAATGGCTCGTGTCGTCATCTAGGGCGGCTTTCAGATCGCTGTCCGCGACGAAACGGCTCGCATGCTCCATGGCGGACAGCAGCGTGGCCTCTGATACGTTTTGTCAAGGGTGTTTAAGAACTTTTTTCGCTGTCATTCAAAATC
>OFMN01001395.1_pt1 | contig 16195 bp, 10 predicted proteins | sample 1541791 | NCBI WGS metagenome assembly OFMN01 (sample SAMN04209248, study PRJEB22552) | human gut metagenome | biome: gut; material: feces | host: Homo sapiens | place: USA: Oklahoma
TGCCCCACGTCCCCTTTGATTATTATTTTTACGTCGAGCTGGTGGGCGACCCCACAGCCGACGAGACCGCCGCGCTGCTGCGCGAGCTGAATCATGTCTGCCGCACGGTACGGCTGTTAGGAGTGTATACGAAATGAGCGATTTCATCGGGACAAAGCTCACCATGAATCTGGGCGAGCGCAGTTATGATATCATCCTGAAAAACGGTGCACTGGAAAACCTGTACCAGTTTGCCCGGCTGGACCGCAAGGTGGCCGTTGTCACCGACAGCGGCGTGCCTGCCGAGTATGCCCAGCGCGTGGCCGACCAGTGCCGGGAATCCACCATCATCACGGTGCCGCAGGGCGAGGCCAGCAAGAGCTTCAAGATCCTGGAAACGGTGCTCCGGCAGATGCTGGAGTTCAACATGGGCCGCGGCGACCTGGTGGTGGCCGTGGGCGGCGGCGTGGTCGGGGATCTGGCCGGATTTGCCGCTGCCATCTACATGCGGGGCATCGATTTCATCAACTGCCCCACCACCACCCTTTCCATGATCGATTCCTCCATCGGTGGCAAGACCGCTGTGGATCTGGGCGATACCAAAAACATCGTGGGCGCGTTCTGGCAGCCCAAGCTGGTCATCGTGGACCCGGCCACCCTTTCCACCCTGCCCCGCCGCCACTACATCAACGGCCTGGCGGAGGCGGTCAAGGCGGGCCTGCTGGCGGACCCCGAGCTGTTCGCCATCTTTGAAAAGGGCGATATCGACACCCAAATCAGCGAGATCATCTACCGCAGCCTGCGGTTCAAGAAGAACGTTGTGGAGCAGGATGAGACCGAGCGCGGGATGCGCAAGGCCCTGAACTTCGGCCACACCATCGGCCACGGCATCGAGGCTGTCAAGGGCATCAAGGGCCGCCGCACCGTGGGCCTGTTCCACGGCGAATGCGTGGCGTTGGGGATGCTGCCCATGATCGAATCCAAGGCACTGCAGAAGCGGGTGCGGGCGGTCTACCGCCGCATTGGCCTGCCCACCCGCACCACCTATAACAAGGAAAAGGTGCTGGCCGAGATGCTGCACGATAAAAAGGCCCAGGGCGGCCAGATCACGGTGATCAAGGTGCCGGGTCTGGGCTGCTGGCGGGCCGAGACCATCCCCGTGGAGGGCCTGCGCCCCCTGCTGGGTGTGGAGGAGTAAGCCATGAAAAACACCTTTGGCAGCGACCTTTCGCTGACCATTTTTGGCGAGAGCCACGGCAGGGCTGTCGGCGCGGTGCTGGACGGCATGGCGGCGGGCGTGCCCGTGGAGGAAGCCTTTCTTGCTGCCTGCATGGACAAGCGCCGTGCCCGGGGCGACGGCCTTTCCACCCCCCGTGTGGAGGGGGATGCGGTGCAGTTTTTGTCCGGCGTGGTCAACGGCCGCACCACCGGCACCGCCATTGCCCTGATGATCGAAAACCAGAACACCCGCAGCGGCGACTATGCCAAAACGGCTGACCTGCTGCGGCCCGGCCACGCGGATTACACTGCCTACGCCAAGTACCACGGCTATCAGGATGCCCGGGGCGGCGGCCACTTTTCGGGCCGCGTCACCGCCGCGCTGGTGGCAGGCGGCGCTCTGGTGCTGGGAGCCCTGAACCGGGCCGGGATCGAGATCGTGACTCACATCGGACGGTGTGCCGGGATCAGCGATGCCCCCTTTGCGCTGGATGATCCCGCCGCGCTGGCGGCGCAGGCCGAGGCACTGCTGAACAAGTCCGAGGGCTTTGCCCTGCTGGACGGCAGTGTGGAGGAACCCATGAAAGCTGCCATCCGTGCCGCCGGTGCCGAGGGCGACAGTGTGGGCGGCGTGCTGGAGACCGCCATTCTGGGCCTGCCCGCAGGCGTGGGTGAACCCTATTTCGACAGCGTGGAGAGCAAGCTCGCTCACCTGGCCTTCTCCATCCCGGCGGTCAAGGGCATCGAGTTCGGTTCCGGCTTCGGCTTTGCGGACCAGAAGGGCTCGGAGGCCAACGATGCCTTCCGGATGCAGGGGGAGCGCATCGTCACCGCCACCAACCACAATGCGGGCCTGAACGGCGGCATCTCCAACGGGATGCCCGTGGTGTTCCGCACGGCGGTCAAACCTACCCCCAGCATCTACAAAACGCAGGATACGGTGGACTATATCGCAAAGAAGGACGCGGAGCTGTCCATTCAGGGCCGCCACGACCCCTGCATCGTGCCCCGGGCTGCCATTGTGCAGACCTGTGCCGCCGCGCTGGCCGTGGGCGACCTGCTCACCGCAAAATACGGCATGGCCTGGATGGAGGACCCCACCGGCTACCGCAAGGAGGTGCTGTAAATGGAATACGGACTCATCGGCGGGCGGCTGGGCCACTCCTACTCCAAGGTCATCCACGAGATGCTCTGCGGCTACCGGTACGACCTGTGCCCCCTGCCCACGGAAGAGGAAGTCCGGGCCTTTCTGACCCGGCGGCAGTTCAGGGCCATCAATGTCACCATCCCCTATAAGCTGGTGGTCATGGAGTACTGCTCCTACATCGACCCTCACGCCAAGGCCATCAACGCCGTGAACACCATCGTCAACAGGAACGGCCTGCTCTACGGCTACAACACCGATTACCCCGGCTTCTCCTATCTGTGCGATGCACACGGGGTGGAGTTCAAGGACAGGACCGTGCTCATTCTGGGCACCGGCGGCACCCACAACACCACCTTGGCCGTGGCCCATGACCGGGGCGCGAAACAGATCTATACCGTCAGCCGCCATCCCGACCCCGAAAAGGGAGAGCTGACTTATGCTCAGGCCCTGACCACCGGGGCGCAGATCATCATCAACACCACGCCGGTGGGCATGTACCCCAATGTGGGCGTGAGCGCCCTGGATATCACCTCCATGCCCGGGCTGGAAGCCGTGATCGATGTCATCTATAATCCCGATAAGACCGAGCTCATCCTCCGGGCCGAGGAGCTGGGGGTGCCCGTTGCCGTCGGCGGTCTGGAAATGCTGGTGGCGCAGGCAGTGTACGCGGCAGAATTTTTCCTCGACCGCAAGTTTGAGGATGCCGGTGCCGAGATCGCCCGTGTGACCAGCGAACTGCGGCGGGAACAGCTGAACATTGCCCTCATCGGGATGCCCTCCTCGGGCAAATCCACCCTGGGCCGCGCTCTGGCGGAACGGCTGGGCAAGCGGTTCGTGGATCTGGACGAGGAGATCGTCAAGGCCGACGGCCGGAGCATCCCGGACATCTTTGCCGCTGAGGGGGAGGCAGGCTTCCGGAAGCTGGAGGCCGCACAGACCGCCCGCTTTGCCAGGGAGAACCGGCAGGTCATCTCCTGCGGCGGCGGCGTGGTCAAAGACCCGGCAAACCTCCGGGCGCTCCACGCCAACGGCATCGTGCTCTTTATCGACCGGCCGCTGGAAGATCTGCTGGTGGGCGGCGGAAGGCCTCTTTCCACCAGCCCTGAGGCCCTGAAAACCATGGAAGCCCAGCGCCGCTCGCTCTATCTGGCGGCAGCGGATGCTGTGATCCCCAACAAGACCACCCCTGCGGATGCCGTGACGGCGGCAATGGAGGCGCTGGATGAAATTTTTAGTCATTAACGGTCCCAACCTCAACCTGACCCAGTTCACGGAGCCGGGCATGGAGGGGCAGATCGATTTTAATACACTGCTGGATTATATCGAGGCGGGCTGTGCCCAGATGGATGTTCAGGTGGACTTTTTTCAGTCCAACCACGAGGGTGACCTCATCGATGAGATCCAGTCGGCGGCAGGCCGGGCCGATGGCATCATCCTCAACCCGGGCGGCTACGCCTATTACAGCGTGGCCATTCTGGAAGCGCTGCAGGTGTGCGGCGTGCCCGCCGTGGAAGTGATGCTGGCCGATCCCAGCGGCAAGGAGCCCTTCCGCAGCGTGGATGTGGTCTCCTTTGGCTGTCAGGGCCGCTTTGCAGGCGAGGGGGTCAGCGGATATCTCCATGCCTGCGCCTACCTTGTGCAGCTGCTCCGGCTGGATGGCGGCGCGCAGACGCACCTGGTGCAGTAACAACCCTCTCAGTCTCGCATTCGCTCGCCAGCTCCCCCGAAGGGGGAGCCCTTGGCAAGTAGGGCAGGCTGTGCAGCAAAACTGAAAGCATAGAGACAAAACAGAAGGGAAAAGAAACAAGATGATCATTTCGACCAAAAAAGGCACCCCCAAGGAAGAGCTGGAAAAGATCGTAGACAAATTCGAGAAGCAGGGCCTGGATGTGACCCTGATTACCGGCAAGGATTACAATGTGTTCGGTCTGGTGGGCGATACCACCAAGATCGATGAGCGTGACGTGCTGGCCAACCCCTGGATCGACAACGTCACCCGCGTGTCCGCTCCCTATAAGCGGGCCAACCGCCTGTTCCACCCCGCCGATTCCATCATCGACTGCGGCGGCGTGAAGATCGGCAGGGGCGAGAAGATCGCCGTGATGGCAGGCCCCTGCAGCATCGAGGGCGAGGAGCAGGCACTGCGCATTGCCAATGGCGTAAAGGCGGGCGGTGCAAGCCTGTTCCGCGGCGGCGCTTATAAGCCCCGCACCTCTCCCTACTCCTTCCAGGGTCTGGAGACCGAGGGCATCCTCGATATGGTCAAGGCACGGGAGGCCACCGGAATGCCCATCGTGTCCGAGCTGATGAGCGAGGACCGGATCCCGGAGTTTGAGGAATATGTGGACGTGGTACAGATCGGTGCCCGCAACATGCAGAATTTCCAGCTGCTCAAGGCCGTGGGCAAGATGCACAAGCCTGTTCTGCTCAAGCGCGGCCTGTGCAACACCATCGAGGAGTGGATCATGTCCGCAGAGTATATCATGGCCGGCGGCAACGAGCAGGTCATTCTTTGCGAGCGGGGCATCCGCACCTTTGAGAAGTACACCCGAAACACCCTCGACCTCTCCGCTGTGCCTATCATCCACGAAAAGACCCATCTGCCCATTATCGTGGACCCCAGCCACGCCACCGGCAAGGCCAATCTGGTTGAGCCGATGATGATCGCCGCTGTGGCCGCCGGTGCCGACGGTCTGGAGGTGGAAGTCCACTATGATCCCCGCCACGCATGGAGCGATGGCGCACAGTGCCTGACCCCGGATGCCTTTGCACAGGCCATGGCAAAGTGCCGTCAGGTCGCATGGGCCATTGGCCGGGATATGTAAGATGGATGTGGTGGTAAAACGCGCCCGCGCAGTGGCGGGCAGGATCGCCGCGCCGCCCAGCAAAAGCATGGCTCACCGGGCGGTGCTCTGCGCGGCGCTGGCAAAGGGGACCTCCCATCTCCACCATCTTGCTTTCAGCAAGGACATCTCCGCCACGCTGGGCGCGGCGGGCCGACTGTGCGCCCGTGTCACCACCGGTGAAAACGACGCGGTGGTGGAGGGGCTGGGCCGCTTTCTGCCGGTTGATGCCCCCGTGGACTGCTGTGAGAGCGGCAGCACCCTGCGCTTCCTCATCCCACTGGCCAGCCTGACCAGGCAGGAAGTGACTTTTACGGGCCGTGGGCGGCTGATGGAGCGGCCCCAGTCGGTCTACAAAACGCTGTATCAGCAGCAGGGCCTGCGTTTTGAGCAGGGCGCGGACCGCCTGACCGTGGAAGGTGCCCTGACCCCGGGCGAATACGAGCTAGCGGGCAACGTGTCCAGCCAGTTCATCAGCGGGCTGCTGTTTGCCCTGCCCCTGCTGGGCGGCACCAGCACCCTGCACCTCATCCCGCCTGTGGAGAGCCGGAGCTACATCGATATGACCCGCGCGGTGCAGTACGCCTTTGACGTGGAGAGCCGCTGGCTGGATGAGAACACGCTGGAAATTCCCGGCGGGCAGCACTATCTTCCCGGTGATTACACCGTGGAGGGCGATTACAGCCAGGCGGCTTTTCCTGCCGTGCTGGGCGCTGTGACCGGCGGTGTGGCCATCACCGGCCTGTCTGAGGAGACCTTGCAGGGCGATGCCGCCATTCTGGAGATCCTCCGGCGGTGCGGCGCAAGATTCACCCGCACCGGGCAGGGCGTGGCGTTTGAAAAGGCCCCGCTCCACGGAACGGACATCGACCTTGCCGACTGCCCCGACCTGGGCCCCGTGCTGATGGTGCTGGGCCTGCTGTGTGAGGGAACCACGGTCATCCGCAACGCCGAACGTCTCCGCATCAAGGAGAGTGACCGCATCGAGGCCATGGAGACCGAGCTGCGGGCCTGCGGCGGGCAGCTGGAGAGCGAGGGCGGCACCATTACCATCCATGGCTGTGCCGGCGCGCTCCATGCCCCGGAGCAGCCGCTTTCCGGCCACAACGACCACCGCGTGGTGATGAGCCTTGCAGTGCTGGCGCTGGCCGCCGGGCTGGCCCTGCCCATCAGCGGGGCCGAGGCCGTTGCCAAGAGCTGGCCGGATTTTCTGGAAGCCATCAAGCCTTTGGGCGCGGAGGTGGAACATGTTGGATAAATCAAAACGTTATCTCATTGTGGGCCTGGGCCTGCTGGGCGGCAAGTACGCCTTGGAGCTGAGCAGGGCCGGGTTCCATGTGGACGGCATCAACCGCAGCGAGGGCCATCTGCAGTATGCCCTCGACCACGGCTATATCGCCAGCGGCAAGACCCACGATTTTGAGGATCTGGTGCGTCAGGCCGACCATATCATCTTTGGCTTGTACCCCACGGCCCTGATCGAGTGGTTCCGGACCTACGGCCACCTGCTGAAGGAGGGCTGCATCTTTACCGATGTGTCGGGCGTAAAGACTGGTCTGGTGGAGCCCATTCAGGCCATGTGCAGGCCGGGCGTGGAGTTCATTGCCAGCCACCCCATGGCGGGCCGTGAGACCTCCAGCGTGGAGCACGCCGCCGAGGTGAATTTTGCCCCGGCCAACTTCATTGTGACCCCCACGGAAAAGAACACCCCGGAGGCCGTTCAGTGGGCCAGGGAGCTGGCCGAGGTGCTGGGCTTCAAGCATATCTGCACCCTGACCGTGCAGGAGCATGACAGGATGATCGGCTATGTCAGCCAGCTCTGCCATGCCATCGCCGTCAGCCTGATGTGCGCCAACGACAATACCTCGCTGTGCGAGTACACCGGCGATTCCTTCCGGGACCTGACCCGCATTGCACGCATCAACGATAAGATGTGGGCGGAGCTGTTCCTCTGGAACAAGGAAAACCTCATCTCCGAGATCGACCAGTTCGGCGGGGCGCTGAACGAGATGCGCAACGCCCTTGTGGCCGATGACCGGGAAAAGCTAGAGGAGATGTTCCGCCTGTCCACCCAGCGCCGCGCGGCGTTTGATAAGAAAGCGCCGTAACCTTTTCAGCACACAGCACTGCTGTTTTTTTCTGGCTCCCCTGCTGGGGAGCTGGAATCGAGACTGAGAGGTTTGGCACAACACGAAAAAATGAGGTGTACCGAATGCCCAAACAGGAAGGCCAGAAATCCAAGCTGCTGGCGCTATTGCGCATTTTTGAGCAGCAGACCGATGAAAACCACCTGCTGAACGTGCCGCAGCTGGTGGAGCTGCTGGAGGCGCAGGGCATCCGCTGTGAGCGCAAGAGCGTGTACAGTGATATTGAGGCACTGGGTGCGCTGGGCTATGACATCAAGCTGCGCCGGGGCCGGGGCGGCGGGTATTTCCTTGCCAGCCGCACCTTTGATCTGGCGGAGCTCAAGCTGCTGGTGGATGCTGTGCAGGCAAGCCGGGTGGTATCCGGCACCACGAGCAGGCGGCTGATCCACAAACTGGAAAAGCTCTGCTCCAACTACGAGGGCAGCCAGCTGCAGCGTCAGGTCTATGTGGAGGGCCGCCCCAAGACCGACAGCAAGAGCCTGCTGTACAGCATCGATGCCCTGCACGAGGCCATCAACAACGGTAAAATGGTGGAGTTCCTCTACAGAAAAGCCGACAGCCGCGAGAAAGAGAAAAGGACCGTCAGCCCGTGGCAGCTGGCCTGGGAGAACGGGTGCTACTACCTCATTGCCTTTGCCGACGAAAAGGGCATCCGCCATTATCGGGTGGACAAGATGAGCGGGGTCCGGGTGCTGGATGCGCCCCGGCGGGGTCAGGAGCAGTTTGCGGATCTTGACCTGCCTGCCTATCTGCGCAAGCACTTTGGAATGTACGGCGGGCCGGAGCATCGCGTTACCCTGCGGTGCACCGCGGATCTGGAAGGTGCCATGCGGGAGCGCTTTGGCGCAACGCCCATGTTCCTGCCCGAGGAGAATGGCTGCTTCCATTTTGATGTCCCCATCTGCGTCAGTGACCAGTTCTATGGCTGGGTCTGCGGCTTTGGCGGCAAGATAGAAGTGGTTGCCCCGCCCGAAGTGCGGCAGGGAATGCGGGAAATGACCGCCCGGCTGGCAGAACAGCATCAATAACAAAAAAGGACTGCGAAAGCAGTCCTTTTTGCGTGTTTACGGTTCCTTCAATTCCAGATCACTGGGCAGGATCAGATCCAGCGCGGCGGCGGGCTCGGCGACAAGGCGGCGGCTCTGGTGGAAGATGGCCTTTTCCAGTGTGTTGCGGGCAAGGCGGCCATTGCCGGCGGTGCGGGCATCGGATTCCTGCCAGCGGGCATAATAGCCCAGCAGGGGTTCGGTGCAGGCTTCGGCCAGGGTGTAGCCCTTGTTTTTGGCAAGGACCTGGGTGATCTGCAGCAGCTCCACGGCGGTGTAGTCCGGGAACTCGATCCGGTTGGGAAAACGGCTGGCAAGGCCGCTGTTGGCGGTGAGGAAGGTCTCCATCTCCCTGGTGTAACCTGCCAGAATGACCACCAGCTCATCCCGGTGATCCTCCATTCCCTTCACCAGCGTGTCGATGGCTTCCAGCCCGAAGCTGTCCTGCTCGCCGCGGTAGAGGCTGTATGCCTCGTCAATGAAGAGCACACCACCCAGCGCGCTCTCGATGACGCTGTTGGTCAGGGGGGCGGTGTGGCCGGTGTAGCGGCCCACCAGATCGGCACGGGTCACCTCCACCAACTGGCCGCCCTTGAGGGCACCGATGGCTTTCAGGTATTTCGCCACCAGCCGGGCAATGGTGGTCTTGCCGGTGCCGGGGTTGCCCGTGAAGATCATGTGCATCGAAAGGCTGGCAGTCTTGAGCCCGGCGGCGGCGCGGCGTTGCTGCACCTGCAGGTTGTCGGCCAGACCGAACACATATTCCTTGACCGGGGCAAGGCCCACCAGCTCGTTGATCTCGGCGCGGATGGCATCCAGTGCGCCGGTGTAGGCGGCAGGCAGCAGGTCGAACAGGGACTGGTCTGCGCCGTCGTTCAGGCGGAACAGCACCCCTTCCGGCCCGGCGGTCAGGGTCACGGTGCCGGTAAGGGTTTCATCGGTGCGCAGGCAGTATTCGCTCAGGGCGCGGAAGATACGGTCAGTGCACGCGGAAAGGCCTGCCGCACCCTTCTGTGTGGTGCACTGGGCTGCGACATAGTCCCGCACGTCGGCCCCGGCGGAAAGGGTCAGCCCCAGCCGGGTGCGGATCTTCTGGGCCAGCGCGTTGAGCTGCTGTGCGGCAAGGGCGGCCAGATCCTCCCGGGTGTAGGAGGCCGTCTCGCAGACATCCCCCAGTGCCGACACCAGCGCCGCGCCGAATTTGTCAGCCAGTGCCTCCCGGCCCTTGTGGGAGTAGAAGATGAGGTATTTGCCGCAGGGGTCGATGCGGCTGACGGCTCCCGGGGCCAGCGCCGTGCCTGCATCCACAAGGATGCCCTCTTTGTTCACGAGATACCGGCTGGACAGGGGGGCGCTGCCCTTGACGGCCAGATCAGACAGGGTCTTCAGAAAGCCGGGATAACAGCTCTCGTAGTGCTCAAAGGCAAGGATCTCCCCGGGTGCGTGCAGGGCAGCGTAGAGGTCCTGCAGGAAGAGCTTTTCGGCTCCGGAATTGGGGTAAAGGGCCAGATCCAGCGTGGCGATCCTGTCGCTCTGCAAAAGGCCCCGGGCCGCCATGCAGCGGGCAGTTTCTTCCAGTGCAAAATGCCTGCCTGTGCCTGCCCCGCCTGTGAGCAGGATGACGTTGCGGGCGGCGGGGGCTTCGGTACCCAGCACAAAGGGGCGGCGCATGGCCCGCACCACGCTGTCCACAAAAGCATCCTGCCCCAGCACCGTCTGCTTGACCTCGGCGGCAAGGCCTTCAAAGCTGCCCAGGTGCTCCGGCTTCACATCGGTGGTGCCCCTGGCCAGCAGGCCTTCGTCCTCCATGTCCCGCAGCATCTGGCGGCTGCTTTCCAGCGCGGCGGCGGTGGCATCGCTCTGGGTTTTGAGCTGGGCGTTCTGCTGCTTCAACAGCTCGTCCAGCCGTTTCTGCTGTTCCAGAAGCGCCGCGTTCAGGTCGGGCAGGGCGGCGCTGCCGCCTGTTTTGGGTGCAGAAGTGCCGGGGGCGGCCTTGAATCTGCCCCCCGGGCCGAACACGCCGTTCATCAGACTTTCCCAATCATCGGTGTATGCCATAAAACTTCCCTCCGTGCAGTGTTTTTTCTTTCAGTATAGTGGAGTCTGGTACGTTTTGCAAGGAAAGGGTTGAAATAAAGGACAAAGTTCGTTACACTATTGTCAAATGAAAGGATGAATTGCCATGGAGCCAAGAACACCTGCTGAATGGAAGACGCTGTTTGAGAGCGAAGCCTTTGCCCGCCAGACGGAATACTACGGCCCGCTGGGGGTGGAGTATACCCCCGCCGGGACACACCTGCGCCTGTGGGCTCCCACGGCAAAACAGGCAGCAGTGAACCTGTACCGCCGGGGCACCGGCGGGGCCTGTGTGGGCACCCTGCCTCTGCAGCAGCAGGACAAGGGCGTGTGGAGCATCTATCTGCCCGGCGACCAGCACGGAAAATACTACGATTTCACCCTTACCACCCCGTTTGGCACCTGCAATGCAGCGGACCCCTACGCCCGCGCGGCAGGGGTGAACGGGGTACGCAGCATGATCTTTGACCCGGCCCGGGTAGACCCGCAGGGCTGGGAGCGGGATGTGCGGCCGGTGATCCCACCGGCCCGGCGCAGCGTTTGGGAGGTCAGCGTCCGTGATTTCTCGCAGGACCCGGCCAGCGGTGTGCACACGGCCTGGCGGGGCAAATTTCTGGCCTTTACCCAACAGGGCACGACCCTGAGCAGCGACGGCATCCACCCTACCTGCCTGAATTACCTCAAGCGGCTGGGGGTGAGCTATGTCCAGCTCATGCCAATCTTCGATTTTGGCAGCGTGGATGAGAGCCGCCCCCTGACCCGGCAGTATAACTGGGGCTACGACCCCACCAACTTCAATGTGCCCGAGGGCAGCTACTCCACCGACCCCACCCGGGGTGAGGTGCGGGTGCGGGAGTGCAAGCAGATGATCGCGGCCCTCCATGCGGCGGGCATCGGCGTTGTAATGGACGTGGTGTATAACCACATGTATCGTTCCGATAATGTGCTGAACCGGGTGGTGCCCCTCTACTACTTCCGCCAGAACGACGACGGTTCCCTCTCCAACGGCAGCGGCTGCGGCAACGAGTTTGCCTCCGAGCGGCCCATGGCCCGGCGCTATCTCATTGATTCGGTGCTCTACTGGGCACGGGAATATCACATCGACGGCTTCCGGTTTGACCTGATGGGCCTGTATGACGTGGAGACCATGAACCTCCTCCGGGCTGAACTGGACAAGCTGACCGGCGGGCGGGATATTCTGATGTACGGTGAGCCGTGGCAGGGCGGCTGCAGCGCCCTGCACCGGTACGAGGCCAACAAGAACAACCTGAATATGCTGAACGAGCGCATCGGCATCTTTTGCGACAACACCCGGGATGCCATCAAGGGCGGCTGCTTCGATGCCCGGGAGACGGGCTATGTGGAGGGCAAGCCCGGGAGTTTCTGGGATATCGGTGCTTCGGTGGCGGCGTGGTGCCGCAGTGAAAAGCTGCCGCCTCACGCCCCGGGGCAGATCATCAGCTACGTTTCGGCCCACGACAACTTTACCCTGTGGGATAAGCTCCTGATGGTGCGCTACGCCCGCCCGGAGTTTGCCGCTGTGGACAAGACCGCCCTGGCCCAGAACCGGCTGGCAGCTGGCATCTACCTGACCAGCATGGGCCTGCCTTTCTGGCAGGCGGGCGAGGAGTTTGCCCGCACCAAGAAGGGGCAGGGCAACAGCTACCGCTCCAGCCCGGCCCTCAACCGGCTGGACTGGCACCGGGCCGAACAGTTCCACAGCCTTGTGGATTACTACCGCGGGCTCATTGGTCTGCGGGCGGCGTTCCCCCGGCTGGGCGCGCTGGACAAGGCCAGCCCTGCCGCCATCGAGTTCTTCCCGTTGGAACAGCCTCTTGTGGGCTGGCGGCTCCCTGCCCAGTGGGGCGACGGCGCGGCATGGAGCGCCCTGTGCGTCTACTATAACCCCACCGAGACGGCGCAGGTCGTCACCCTGCCCGGCGGCAGCTGGAAGCTGCTGAGTGACGGCATCTCCTCCAGCCTGTGGCGGGGAAGCAGCCGCATCTGCACCGGCCAGACCGTCCTCCTGCCCCTGAGCGCCACCGTGTTCGGGCAGGTATAAAAATACGGTCTGCTGTTGCTTGGCAACCTGCAATTGAAAATCCCCTGACCAGTTCAACGCCGGTCAGGGGATTTTTGATTTATGGATCAGGAAAAAGATTGGGGGGAATCAGGAGTTTTTCTGTGCCTGCTGGGTCTGGGCGTTCTTCTCACCCAGAGTCAGGCTGACGGTCTGCATCTGGCCTTCCCGGGCCACGGTGATGGAAAGGGTATCACCGGCGGCATGCTGCTGGATCAGGGTGCCAAGGTCGTCCTTCTGGGCGATCTCGGTGCCGTCGATGCTCACGATGCGGTCACCGGTCTTCAGGCCGGCCTTGTCGGCGGGGCCGCCCTGCACAACATCCACAACGTAAACGCCGTAGGCAGTGACGTTGAGCTGTGCTGCGGTCTGGGCATCGGTCACAGCCAGATAAGTGATGCCCATGTAGGGGCGGCCGGAGACATAGCCGTTCTCCAGCAGATCCTGTGCCACCTTGATGGCATCGTTGATGGGGATGGCAAAGCCCAGACCCTCCGCATCGCTGGAGGAGGACTTTGCGTTGACCAGACCGATGAGCTCACCGTTCATGTTGAACAGGCCGCCGCCGGAGTTGCCGGGGCTGACAGAGGCATCCATCTGGATCAGGGACATGGTGTTGGTGGAGCTGGTGCCCTGGATGGTCACGCTGCGGTTCAGGGCGCTGACGATGCCGCTGGTCACGGTGCCGCCCAGCTCACCCAGCGGGTTGCCCACGGCCAGCACGCTCTCGCCCACGGCAAGGCTGTCGCTGTTGCCAACGGTGGCGGGGGTCAGGTCAGTGGCATCGATCTTGAGGACAGCCACGTCGCTGGTGTCATCCTCGCCCACCACAGTGGCAGGGTAATCGGTATCGCCGATGGTTACGGTGATGTTGGACGCGCCGGACACAACGTGCGCACAGGTCAGGATATAGCCGTCGGAGCTGATCACGACACCGCTGCCTGCGCCGCTTTCCACCTGGCTCTGGCCGTACCAGGACCACTGGGAGTAGACCACCTGCTCGGTGGTGATGACCACAACGCTGGGGCTGACCATCTCAGAGACCTGAGCGGTGGTCATGCCGGAAGCAGTGTTTACTGCGGAGGCAGAGCCGGAATCACTGCTGGACGTGGAGGAAGGTGCCACCTGCTGGATGACCACCTTGCCGCCTGTGTTGCCCACCTGGGCTCCCACAAAGCCGCCGACAAAGCCCATGGCTGCAGCCAGCACCAGTGCAACTGCGCTGCGGGCGATATTGCTGTTTTTCCGGCGGCGCTTTTTGGGAGGCTGCTTGGGGCTTCCCTGTGCGGCCTGATACCGGGGGCCTTCCGGAGGCGGCACCGCGCCGCCATCGCTGCCGCTGTTCGGCTCGGCCTGGGGGGCAGCCTGTGCGGCCTCGCCGTAGGTACCTGCCGTGTTGGCGGTGTTCATGCCGGAGGAGCCGACGTTGGGGTAGCCGGTCTCGCCGGTCTGGCTATGTTCAGAGGAATAATCGTATTCCCACTTGTTCTCGTTATCCATACTGGTTACTTCCTTTCTCAAAGGGAATGGTTCGGAGGGGGCGCTTCTGCCGCACCTCCTTGGAACTGTTTCTATTGTATCCGGTAATTGTGAAAAGGAATCGCTGACCGGGTGAAGAATATGTGAAATAAGGTCGTAGCGGGAAGCCTTGACAGCGGCGCGGGGGCTTGGTATTTTAAGGGTGCGGCGCAGAAGCCGGAAGCGTTGCGAAACCTCTCCGTCATCTTCGCTTTGCTCGATGCCACCTCTCCTAGTAGGAGAGGCCTTGGCATACCGTCGCGTTTTCGTGGGTCGGCGCTTCGCTCCTGTTTGCCCTGCGGCAGGTATTGGTTTTGGAGCGTCAGCGATTATTGCGAAAAAACGAATCTTCTGCCAAGGGCTCCCCTACTAGGGGAGCTGTCGCGGCAGCGCCCGCGACTGAGAGGTTTAGCCCAGCAGGGCAAGTCCGCGAAAGGAGCAAATTATGAAACTGGAAAAGATTCCGGGCGGTTATGCCCTGTATAAAGAGAAAACCATCATTGGCACCTGCCAGGCCCGGCCCACGGAGCAGGGCACGGACATCACTGCCCTGACCATTGTGCCGGAATGGCGGCGCAAGGGCTACGGTTCCTACCTGTTAAAAGAGGTATTGCGCAGCCTGGGCGGCTATGACAAAGAGAACGCCACGGTGTTCACGGCTCCGCTGCCTGCCGATGCGGGGGAGCTGGCCTTCTGGGCAAAGTTCGGTTTTGCGGCAGAGGGCAGCGGCCTGTGCCGCCGCCGCACCCCCGACCTGACGGCCGTGAAGCTTGTGCAGGACTTCCTCGCCGCGCGGCTGGCTGACCCCAGGCTCTGCATCGATGCCACCTGCGGCAACGGGGGCGACACGGCCTTTCTCTGCCGCCTTGTGGGCAAAGAGGGCCGGGTGCTGGGCTTTGACATCCAGCCCGAAGCCATTGCCTCCACCCGGCAGAACCTTGCACGGAAGGGCTTTGCGGCAGAGCTTCACTGTGACAGCCACGCCAACCTCTTACAATATGTACAGCCCGGCACCGTCGATGCCGTGATGTTCAATTTCGGCTGGCTGCCCGGTGCCGACCACGGGGTGTTCTCCCACGCCCAAAGCAGCATCCCGGCGCTGGAAGCTGCCCTCGAGGCCCTGCGGCCCGGCGGGGTGCTCAGCGCCATCCTGTACAGCGGCAAGGTCATCGGCTCCGACGAAAAGACCGAGATCCTCCAATGGATGCGCTCCCGGCCCCTGAAACAGTGCACCGCCCTTGTCTGCGGCTTTGCCAATTGGGCCGATACCGCCCCCTTGCCCTGCTTCCTCCTGAAAAAATAACAAAAACTCTTGCATCTAGGTGGAATTGCTGGTAAAATATAAGTTGTGTGTAATTTTGGAGGGCAGGTTCTGCTCTGTACAACCTCTCAGTCTCGCATTCGCTCGACAGCTCCCCTAGTAGGGGAGCCCTTGGCATTGCGTAAAGCTTTCCCGTTTTGCCAAGGCCTCTCCTACTAGGAGAGGTGGCATTGCGTAGCAATGACGGAGAGGTTGTATAAAGACGAAGCCTGCCCAAGAGCAAGAAACTATGGGAGCTTCCGATGTAAGTGCATCTTTGTTTTGACAAATATCCCCCATCAATTCAGGAGAAATCAATATATGACAAATCGTGAAGAGATCGAGCGCCGCCGGACGTTTGCGATCATCAGCCACCCCGATGCCGGCAAAACGACCCTGACCGAAAAGCTGCTGCTGTACGGTGGAGCCATCAATCAGGCCGGTTCCGTCAAGGGCAAGCAGAGCGCCAAGCACGCTGTGTCCGACTGGATGGATATCGAGAAGCAGCGCGGTATTTCTGTCACTTCCTCTGTCCTGCAGTTCAACTATGCAGGCAAGTGCGTGAACATTCTGGATACCCCGGGCCATCAGGACTTCTCGGAGGATACCTACCGTACCCTGATGGCAGCGGACTCCGCTGTCATGGTCATCGATGCGGCAAAAGGCGTTGAGGCCCAGACCATCAAGCTGTTCAAGGTCTGCACCCTGCGTCACATCCCCATCTTCACCTTCATCAACAAGATGGACCGCGAAGCCCGCGATCCCTTTGAGCTGATGGAAAACATCGAGGAGATCCTGGGCATCAAGACCTACCCCATGAACTGGCCCATCGGCTGCGGCA
>OFMN01001404.1_pt1 | contig 16132 bp, 23 predicted proteins | sample 1541791 | NCBI WGS metagenome assembly OFMN01 (sample SAMN04209248, study PRJEB22552) | human gut metagenome | biome: gut; material: feces | host: Homo sapiens | place: USA: Oklahoma
AAGAATGGCGAAGCATTTACCGCGCAAGACATATGCGAAGTCGAGGACAATATATTTTTATATTATCCAGACGAAGAGGACAAGAGATGCAGCAAGGAGCTTGACAACTGGAAAGAAAAAGTAAGGATTGCAAAGAACGTGATCTTAGAGGGTTGAGCGGCAGAGCTTGACGAAAAAGATGGCGACTACATTATGAACGTGCTTTATGAAGGGGGCTATTTAGAATGAACATCTATTTAGTGTCTGTAACAGTCACCGACCAGGATAACGGCAAATATGTGATTGAAATGCCGGTGGAAGCAAAGACGGCAGCGAAAGCAAAGCGCATAGCGCACAAAGCGGCAAGGCAGCATGGCGCTTGCTACATAACCGATTTAGTAGCGGAAAGGAGGTATGGAGATGAACGTTAAGCGAGATCGGGGGTTAGCATATGACACGGCGCAAATGATAAATGCTTTACAGGTGAAGACACAAATTTGCGCGCGTTTTGGTGCAAATTGTTACGCGTGTCCATTGGGCAAGTTAGGGGTTTTTGAATCTTTTACTTGTCTTGATATTGATAGACTTGTAAAGCGTTTGGAGTTGATTTATAGGGTGGTGCAAACATTATGATTATCGTGTTATGCTTGAGCATAGTTGCAGGAACACTGCTTGTAGGGCTTGCCCAGTTGTTCGAATGGCTTGACCGCACGTACAACGATTACAAGTTGTTAAAGACAGTAGAAAGGTGGTGGAAGTTATGACGTATACGGACTTGCAAGCATTGCGGCAGTGTGTATACCAGACACAAAAGATAATATATGAAACTCATAGCTGTATCGTTATCGAGTGTGATAAATGCGAATGCGCTTACATTTGCGAATTAACAAATCACTTGCTAAAGTTTATACAGCACGAGATAAACCGATACGACGCGAAAGGAGAATTAAAAGATGAATAAAATAGACATAAATGACGTAGTAAAGTTTGTTTGTGAACTCAATCGGGATTATAAAAAGTTACAACGTTGCCAAACATACGAATGTTGTGACGAATGCCCCTCAGAAAGCACATGCCGGGTACTAATGCGCATTACATACGCTTTACACGCAGTGGCAGACGCACGGTCAATCAAAGGGAGCGTTGAAAGATGATAACAATTAGCATCCGTGATTATACCACAGAACAATTAAAAGATCTTGCATACGGTTTATCAATGGCGCAGGACGAAATTTTTAAGCGATACGAATGCAAATATGACCTGTTTTGTAGCAGAGAGTGCAAAGGCTATGTGATATGCAATGATCTTTTTAACACATGGCGTTATTTATACAAAAAGATTAGGGAGCGTGAAGCACTTGAAATATCTCGAGATATGCAAAAGGGTGAATGAAACCACCCCGCGCGGCGCATACCGAAGCGCCGTGAAGCTATACGCAATAGACATTTTGAACCGATTAGGCGACGCAGAAGCGCCGGACACATTGTCGGAACTCCACGCCGAACTGCTCGACGGTTGTCTAAACTGGATTGAATACAGCTATTGCGGAAAGGCTTTATCCGATAGTTATAGCATAGCGGCACGAGCTTGCAGCCCTACAACATTAAAGCGTTTGCATGCCGGTGCAAAGCAGCCCGTGGGGTTTGGTACATGGCTTGATTATCAAGCAAGTGCATTAAAACAAGCCGAAAAGCTCATTATACAAAAATACTGTGAGGTTAAAAATGGAAATAAAAAAGCTGAATAATCTAACATATGTGTTACTTTTTGATAACAACGTGCAGGCGAAAAAGCTATTTAATTATTTATACAAAGCGTCAGATAAATTGCACTAAATGCGATTTAGAAAACGGTTGCTTAGATTATGAAAAATTGATGAATGCATTACGTAACATAGCAGAATAAACAACAAGGCTCGAACACCTACACGGTATTCGAGCCTTGTTTTATAAATTATTTATACATTCCATTCATCGGAATTTGTAGCCCACACGGGCGGGTTGACCTGCTGCGTAGCAATAGCGGAAAATAGCATAGAGTTGTCGGACACGAACCCAACAGAGCCGTTGTTTTTGAAAAATAACTGCGCATTGAGAACAGAATCACCCGTGCCCGGCCCCGGAACCCACAACAAGCCGGAAATTAGCTTGTCATTGGTAGGCGCGCCGTTATTTGCGTCACCATCAGCGGAAACGTAAGACGTTCGCGGCATCAACTCAAACTTTAAGCAATTTTGAGTTGTAGCCCCGAGTAGGGTGGAAATTTGGTGTTTTGCCTCCAGTGACATTGTAAACCGTTCGCGCCAGTTGCCCGACACAGAAACGGAACTATCCTGCCCGAACACACGACACACGCCGTAACAGATGATAGCGCTGTCACCTGCGGAGGGGAACGAAAGCATGTCTAGAATAACCTTTTTGTAATACTTCGTCCCTGTCATGGTGAACGACTTATAGTTAAATTCCGGGTACTTCTTTATCATGTTCTCGAGCGCGGCTACACGCGCAGTCAACGAACGGATATTGGAATTGATGTTCGTAATCTGTCCGTCAACGTCAGCTTTCCACTGGTTGTACTGCTTTGTAAATTCAGTTTTCCAAGTGTTGAACGCACTGTCCGTGTATGTGGCGTACGTGTGGAACATCTGCTCAATACGTGTGTTTGCGTTGTTCACGAACTCGTTAAACTTTTTGTTTAAATTATTTGTAGTGTTTGTAGTATAATCGCTAAACCACTGCTGTAAGGTAGTGTTTGTATCATTTTTATACTGTTCAAACTTGTTCCAAAGCTCCTGCGTCAAATCTTCGAAGTGCTGCTCCATATGCGCTTCAAACCTTGCAATTTCAGCGTTCACCCAGTCTTGCAAGTCTTTGTACGCTTTATGCAAAGCGTCGATATTTCCTTGCATTTTTTCGAGTTCTTCAATCATTTTGTTAAGGAACGCCTGAAGTTTGCACAACACCTCATAGTAACTTAAACTTTGATCGTAGACCGCCGGGAGCACCTTTTGACACCAAAAGCGTAAATACGGAATGCCGTCATACTTTTGCAAGATCGGGTCAAATTTTGCGGGTGTAAAATTATTATCGTTCGCCATGTATATACCTCCTTATTCCCATAAGCCGAAGAACAGGTCTTCAAGCTCGTGCAATATCATATTGTCAACACTTTCGTAGATTTTATACATTTTCGTCATTTCGGAGAAATACGCGTCACCGCCGTTGCGGCCTGTATAAGCATAGTTAGTGTTGCGTTTACCGTCCTGCGTGTTATGAGCGGTGCTGTCACTTGTAGACTTTGTGGCGTTCGTTAGATACTTGTCTGTATCTAAGCCCACCACGCCGCCTTGCGGGGTCTCGTTGTACTTATTCCAGCCCACGCCTTTGGAACTGCCCTCGTCCTCTGTGTGCGAAGTGTCTTCGCCTATTGCTGTATGTTTTATATTGTCAAAGGGGTTTGCAAGCTTTTCTTGCGCATACAGCATATTGTATTTCGGCATGATCGAAACAAGACGTTCGCGAAGGTGAAGTTTCCAAAGGGCGTAAGTTTCATACGCTATTTCGCGGGTGTAATAATGGAGTAAAATAAGCTTGCACAGATGTTCGCGGTATGCTTCGTCAAAGATGGGAAAATCAAAATCGAATATGTGTTCATAACCAGCTTGTAAAGCTTTTTCCACGTCGTTGTAGCCGGTGTGCTCGAAGTCACCTTGCCAGTTGAGTTCCGGCACAAAGCTTTCGCATATCCAGCGGACTTCCGTTGTGAATTTACTCATCTGCTGCACCTTCTTCCGGGGTTTCGGGATCGTCCTGCGGCTCTGTTTCGTCGTCGCTCAATTGCGTGTCATATTCTTCTTTGTACTCACACCAAACATTCAAGCCGAACAATTTGTTAATTCTTTTACATGCTTTTTGCCGCTCGTTTAGCCGATTGTACCGTGCTGCGATTGTGCCGCCCATGTTACGCGAAACTTCGTCTGTGATTAGACGTTCTTTTTTCTGTAGGGAGGTATTAGAGATGCCCAGATAAGTCAAAGCTTCGTTAAAAATCTGCGTTTTGATCTCGTATAATTTATCCGCAACATACGGCGCATCGGTCTTTAAAACCGTAAAATCATTGATAGATAAATTTTTGTCACCAAAAATAAACGGTTGATTTCCGTCGTATTTCATGTACAAGTTTTTCATGGTTAAACGTTTGCTTTCATCCGCTAAAATCAAAATGGGGGTTTTCTGAGCATTGATATTTATATCTATGATTTCATCAATTTTGCCTAGACGGTCTGCAAATGAAATAAGCTGCATTAAAGACGGCGTGCGGAGATAGTTGTTATAAATCATTACGCCCGTGTCTTGCGTTAACGGGTATCTATAATTATTATACAAGCTTCGCGCTGTGAATTGCAACGGTTGCCCGTAAACATCGTAACCGCTCGTGCGTACATTTACCGGGAGCGTCATAAACATGTCTAACGCGTCGTCCTTAAAAAATACCGCGCGTCCGTTGCCGAGTAGCGCAAGCTCGAGCGTGCGCACGTCGCAAGTGTCGGGCAGCCCCGTCCAGTCAAACATAGATGCCGAAAGCTCCACCAGCCGAGCTAAATATAGATCGTTGTTGAGCCGGTTTTCAAATGCGGTGCTCCAGAACATGCGGTCTTGCGTGCCGCCATAATGTTTTGCCCTCAAACTACTTGCCATGTTACATCACCTCACCTTAAACAGTATTATCAAGCGTATAGTTGCCGACTTCATCGCCGTTTTTCCAAAAGGTTACACCATTGTCATAAATCTTGCAAATCATTTCTTCGTCGTCTCCCGGGCAATTTGCATTGATCGTGCACCCCTGCGTTTTTGTGAACGTCCAATGCGGTCTAACATTACGGTTAGGCACTTTGACATGATTGCACGCGTAGCCGAAAAAGTCGAAATAATCATCAAGCATTTTTGCATACTCCGGCTTAACCTGCATTTGCATAATTGTAAAATCAAGTTTACCAATGGACGCGTTTAAATTGTCACTTTGTACAAGATTGTGCGCGTTCGGCGGAATGTTTTGCATATCGGCTTGTTTTGCTGCTAAAGAATTTATGTCGGTATAAATGTTTGTTAGCCCCTGAGCTCCGGTGGTTATAACGCCAAGCGGGTTAGCCGTTGCGACTGAACCTATCATTGACATAGCTGTGTTAACGCCGATGCCAATAAGGTTGTTTTCAACCGAAGCTAAAATGCTGTTACGGTTTTGCGCCATGTATGCCGCGTAAACGTCGCCCGTAAAAGGCACGGGCGGAAACGCTGCAAAGGAAGTGCCCACGTCGTAATTATCATCTTTGTTGCGGTAACTCGCAGGATAGATCGTCATGCAAGGCGCGGTCACGCCGGTTGCGTTAATGATAAAGCCCACGGTATCTTTTGTTTTGCCGTCGTCAAGTTGGTGTGCAAAGTCTTCGGGGCGGTACTCATTGATTGTGCCTGTGTTATTGCTTATCCAAACGGAGTTGTACGGATAGCACAAAAGTTTTTTGTTACGGGGCGTATATGTACCGATTTTAGACAAAGAAATATCAAAAGGTACGACCAGCTCTATAACGTCGGTGGGCATTTCGTGTGTATTTCCTGCGCCGATTGAAAAAAGTTTAGGAACAATATACGTTGAAAGTATCGCGCTTTCCTTGCCTGAACTAACGAACTCCGTGATAAGTTCTCGCATTTCCTCCGTCGTGCCGATATAACCAAACACCGGGCAAAAACGCCCGTAAAGTTTTGTAGGCGGCGTGCTGTCGGAAGAATGCGACGTGGACGTAATTACAGCGGCGTAACTGTCATTAAAGCCCTGTGACTGTAAAGCATTTAGAGTTTTTGTACAAACCAGCTCGCCGAAGCCGATATTTTCCGCGATTGTGTTTGCAAAATATGCGTCGGACGCGCTGTGTTCACGCTCAACAAAGCAAGCTTGCAAGGTGTAATCAAAAAACCATGTTTGCATAACATCAAGCGTAAAGGTGACCTCGCACGTGACGTTGTTCACAAACTCCACACTGTCGATGAACGCATAAAACCATTTATTGTTATACGCGGTATTTTGATACATTAGATAGTTGCAGTTATACAATTCATCCGCGGAACACTCCACGCGCATCCAGTCGCGCCGCTCACGCTGATACGAAACGCCCGTAAACGTCTTTTTGGTGTGTTTGCGAAAATACGCGTACTGCGCGTTTGCGCTCTCAAAGTATATTGTGTGCCGGTAGTTTTTATTTATCGGAATACCCTGTAAAATAAATACAGTGCTGTTTGGAACGATATACATAATATTGTATACTCCTTTTAATAAGACTTAACCCTCCATTGCTGGAGGGTTTGTCCTATATGGAATTGTTACTGCACAGTGATTACACAAGTGCCGCTCTTTGTGGTATCAAACTTAGATACTGCTTTAATGTTTGCTGTGCCGCTTGCAGTCGAATCAACCTTAACAACGCCGGACGCAGAGACGGTAACAAGCGGGTCATCACTCGACCACGTAACGGCCTGCGGTGCAAAATTGGTTGTTGCAACATTTGCCGTAAGGGTAAGCACCTGCCCTGCGGAAACGGTCGCTTCGGCTGGGGAGATCGTAACGCCCGTGACGGTCGGGGTGTTGGGGATAAAGGCGATAGCATTAGCAAACGGGGAGACGCTAAAGAGCTTCCAAACGTGCAAATAGTGATTCCAATAGAGACCCTGCACATTTTCGAGGTCGCGGAACTGCTGCAATTTGTCATAAATGACAAAATAATCACGGTCAACGAGGATAGCAGGAATTTCGTTGAGTGCTTCCAGTTCTTCGGGGCTATACTCATAATAGTTTGCGTCGCCCTTAAAGAGCTCGCCGAGGCGGTCAACATTGAGCTTGCCGAAACCATCCACAAGCACGATATGGCCGAGAAGTTCCGCTTCGGACATATTAAAGGCGCGGGCAAGGTTTTTAACGCTCTGTGTTGCGTCGAACGCGGTGTTGATGATGATATACTGATCGTCGCGCGGTGTGTGTGTGGTAACGCCCGCAAGGTTGTATTCGTTATTCATGAAGAGTAAATCGTTAGACGCTTTACGCATTGCGACGGTCGCGTCGTCGATATTGCTTGTGTTGATCGTCTGCACGCTGATCTGACCGCGGGAGAGGTTACGCGCAAGCATGTATTTCATGACCTGCAATTCGTCGTTCTCCATCGCGGTGTACAGCTGTTCGGTAATGCTTGCAATAAGATTATATACACCATCTTCGGATAAAAATGCGAGCCGCAAATCCTGTTCCTCGGTCGTTGTCTTATAAAATTTTTGGAAATTCATGACGTGGAACGCGGACTGAACATCAGGAATCTCGCGCTTAAAGAGTTCCTTTTCCGCTACTGCCGGGTCGTACTGGAACGGACGCGCCATTGCAACGAACACTTCTTCAACCGTCTCGCCAAAGTCCAAAAAGCCCTTTTTGAACACAGCCCACGGGTTCGAGTACGACTTAGACGTAATCAACACTTTGCCGATACGGTTTACCAGCGCAGAAAGAAACTCGTTCTGGAGCGCGGGCATATCCATAATGATTGCGCCGATTTCGCGTATGCTGTCCGCATCCGGGGTCACGACCGGGACGTAATTGCGATAATTGATAGATGCAGAGTTGCGGATTGCGTTCAGTACGTCCGCGGAACTGTTTGTCAAGGTTCTAACCTTCGGTTTAGTTGCCATAAAAACACTCCTTTATTCTTCAAAAAGATCGTTGATTGTGATATGTTCGGCGCGGTCTTCGGGGTCTTCGGTTTCCTCAACTTCCGTTTCGCCGCCCTCAAAGAAACGGTTGGTATATTTTTCGCGCCATTCTTTTTCCGCTTTCGCGGTAGCTGCTTCGGCGGCTGCAAGCTTTGCAATATAGTCGTTTAGCGTGTCCGCCACGTCTTCGGCAAGCTCTAACATGTTGTCGGGGGTAAATTCACCCGCGGCAAAAATGTCCTTAAATTCGTCAAGCGTTTTTACTGCCATTAAATCACTCTCTTTCTGTTATAAAATCCGAGCGTCATCATCCATATAGGCATGGATTTTCTGCCCGGTGTTGGTGGTTCTGGAGGTTCGGGAGGTGTTGGCGGGGTATCCGGGTCATATTGTACAAGATAATTATACCAATATCTCGCAGCCTTTTCACGGTCTGCGCGGGTTTCTTCGGGATAAGCCGGGCGCTCGTAAGTGTCCAAAAAGACACTTGCAAGGTATTCCGGGCTTTCCGTAGATGCCTTAAATTCGGCATAACTCATATTATATGGGCTAACCGGGTACCATAAATTGTTAGCATTGCTCAAAAAATAGCATTGCGCTGTACCGTCGTCGGGGCTGCCCTCCACGTCGCTAAAGTGGGGAGCATACCCGGGGGACGATTTTGCAACATCCGAGTCAATATATTTTTGTGGTGGAGTAAACTGTACCAATCCATAGCCTATATCCTCTATTCGATAATCCGTGGACGGCAAAGGCTCATCCCAGCCCCAGCGCCACGGGTTGTACCCACTTTCCCACTCCATATTGCCGATAACGGCAGAAACGGAGTTTAAAGACCAGCCGAGCGACTGCACCAAAGCTTTATAAACCATTATAGCGTTTTCTTTCGCTTCTGTACTCTCACGGGAGTAACCGTATAAATTTTTTGCGTGCCATGTCGCGGACGGTAAAGGTGGTTTCGGTTGTGGCGTGTTTGCGTCCCAAGTAACATTATATGTTCCAACGCCGTTCGGTATTCGGATAATCGGCGACGGGTCTTCACGGTATGCGGTTGTTTGCCCACCGTTCCAGTATTCCCAATGGGTATGTACGCCGGTAACATTGCCCGTTTCGCCTTGCGTCCCGATAAATTGACCTTGCGCGATAGTATCGCCTTCAGACCAAAGTTGTGCCGCGAAATGTGCGGCAAGCCAGTATTTCCCGGTCTCAAACTCCACGAGTATCATATTACCCCATGACATATTGCCCGTTATGGTGCTGCCGTCCCACACCTGCGCCCAAACAACCGTTCCAGCTAAAGGGGCGTAGGCTTTGTGGTTGTTGTGCACGGTATCGATACCGCCATGCTCGCCGCCGCCGTCGTAGTACGGGTAGCCCGCACTTTCATATATTGTGTTTTGATCTGTGATACATTGCTTATAGGTCGCCATATTTTATATCAAGCTTTCTATTTCGTTCGCAAGGACTTCTATCTGCTCCAGCTTTACGCGGACTAAATCTTTGTTGTCGCTTTGCTTTTTGTAGCCGTTCAAGCCTTTTGCTTTGATCTGTGACGGGTAGTCATAATACGCGTGATTTGCATCCACTTTACCCGAAACACCATTTACGGTATAACTGTTTGTATACTGCCAGATACCCGCGTTTTCATACTGACAAACATCGTTCCATTGCGCACACCAAATGGCGTACCGGGACAATTTTGCCATGTCGAGACGGTCTGAAAGGTAATACAAAGACGCGTAAATTCCAACCCAGTAGCCGTTGCTCTCCACTGTGCTAAGGATTTTAGCCGCGATGCTGCTATATTTTGCTTTACCAAGACGCTTTGATATTTCGTCTTCTTCGAGATCGATATACACAGGGTAGTCAAACTGTTTACCCTTTAGGGCTTTGATAAAGCTTGCGGCTTCGTCTGCTGCCATGTCGGCGTTCTCGGCGTAGCTGTACCAATATGCACCCACGCCAAGCCCTGCAGCTTTTGCTTTTTTGTAATATTCCTCGAATCTTGCGTCGTACTGTTCGGGGTATCGGTTTGCACTGCCATAACCGGCGCGGAGTAGCACAAAATCAATGCCCGACGCTTTCAACTTGTTAAAGTCCACAGAACCTTGGTGTTCCGAAAGGTCAATACCATTTGAAAAGATTTTACTCATTCAACACTACTCCCTCCTATAAGCACGGTTAACTCGTCGCCTGAAATATCGTCGAAGTCTTCATAAGCAATTGATTTATACCCGACAACCGTTTCAAATATTTTTCGCTGTTGCACGATTTCACCTGTGGTTGTATTGTATGCTGTTAATGTAGCCGCGAGTAAATCGATTATAACCCTTACACTTTCATAAAGTGTTAGCGTATAGACCTTAGTTGTTATACCGTCACTCACTGTTATTTTGGGCGAATGCCCTGCTGACGAGCCGGATGAATAGCTGAAATTTGTTCCAAAATATAGCATATCTTTATCTATATTTAAGGTTTGCTTTCCTGAACCTTTAGGCAAGTCCTTATATGGGAAAGAAGCGTTGAGCTGGTGTGTTACAATTCTTAAGCTGTTCGTTTTGGTTTCCAATTCGTCAACCCTATCGCCAAGCGCCGATACAACCAACGTTGTAACACCAAACAAAGCGTTATCGTAATTGTAAGGCGGTGGCAATACTTCAAACTTAAATGCAGCGCGCACGCCGGGAAGTTTTGGCTTGAAAATAACGTCTTTAATTCCCGTTGTTCCCGGGGGTAAGACAAAATAAAACCGCACGTTGTTATACGGGTTCGCTTCGGCAGATAGTTTTGACGTTGAAAAAGGTTCTACTGTTACACCCTCATTCGTGATAATTTCAAAAACAAGAAATTCAAAGGGCAGATCTATTTCAACGACGGGAATAATGTTATATGAGCCGTGGGCAATAGCAGTTTGTCTTCTTACGGCATAACCCAAAGGAATTTTAATAACGTCATTACATGTCAAAACACCAGCGGACGTGACATTGGTTGTGTAGGTAGCTTGTACACTGATAAGCTTATCGAATTTCAGAACCGGAGGGCTACCCATTACTCGTCACCCTCTTTCTGTACGCCCATCTTGTCGCAAAGCTTTTGCATGATGAGTGTGTTGTTGTTGAGTGCCTCTGTTAGCTTCTGCACTTCGTTCCTGTGCGTTTCCTCAAGCTTGTAGATATACCAAAAGCAAATCAAGCAAACGGCAATAGGGAAGCCAAGCGAAGAAACGACCTGCACAATAGCGGTTGCATCCATAAAATTTCAATCCTCTCTGTTATATTTACCACCTTTTATACTTATAGTATACCACAAAAGGGTTGACCTGTCAATATACTTGTGGTATAATTTAATTAGAAAGTAATACACGGAGTTGAAATATAATGCCAAAATCGAATTATTACGACGGAACAAAGCTATTGTCATTAAAGGATATAAACGGCAAAACACCCGAGGTGTTCATGTGTACCTCTAACCGTAGCGCGGGTAAAACGACCTATTTTAATAGACTTGTGGTAAACAGGTTTATTAAACGTGGCGAAAAGTTCGCGTTGCTGTATCGCTTCAACTATGAGTTAGACGGCTGTGACGAAAAGTTCTTCAAAGATATAAAAGAATTATTCTTCCCCGAATACGATATGACCGCCGCAAAGAAGATGAAAGGCATATACCAAGAGTTGTACCTAAACGAAGAACCGTGCGGCTACGCAATTTCCATCAATTCAGCCGATCAATTAAAGCGTAATTCGCATTTATTTAGTGATATTGACAACATTATTTTCGACGAGTTCCAAAGCGAACAAAACCACTATTGCGACAAAGAGGTTGAAAAGTTTATATCTATTCATAATTCTATCGCACGTGGACATGGTAAACAATCCCGTTATGTACCTGTGTACATGATTTCTAACCCAGTAACGATACTTAACCCATACTATGTTGCAATGGATATTTCTACGCGTCTTCAAAAGGACACACATTTTTTGCGCGGCGACGGTTTTGTTCTGGAGCAAGGTTATAATGAGACGGCTTCTGCCGCTTTAAAGTCAAGTGCTTTTAACCGCGCGTTTGGTTCAAGCGATTACATTGCGTATAGCGCCGAGGGTGTGTATTTGCAAGATGATCTTTCGTTCGTCGATACACCGAGCGGGCGCGGAAAGTATGTTGCAACGATCCGTTATGCGGGTATCGATTATGGCGTGCGCGAATACCCAGAATTAGGCATTGTGTTTTGCGATAAAAGCGTGGATTATCAATATCCGCTCAAAATTACGGTTGATACCGCCGACCACAAATTAAATTATGTTATGGTATCAAGTAATTTTATTCTAATCCAAAAGCTGCGCTATTATTTTGAGCATGGCTGCATGAGGTTCAAAGACTTACAAGCCAAAGAGGCCATTTTAAAGGCACTTTCATTTTAATTTTGTATTCTGCGTCCGCTCTACATGTTGACCGGCACGGGCGACACGGCTGAAAGAATGCCGCCGTGACACGGCTATGAATCGTCAATTCCCTCATGTGGACGGATGTTTAAGAATAACAAAACCCCTTAAAGCTTTCGAGCTCTAAGGGGTTTTATTTTAGTGTATTTCAAATGTGGTTTCAGCTAAAATCACACCGCCTTTAATGCGCTTTTGGGATAGCTTGCCCGGTATCATGATGCCCGGGACAAAATCGGATATACTGCGGGGTTCGCGGATAAACTCAATTTCTTCCGGGGTATAATTTTCCGGGTTTTTGTCTGTGTCGTAGTCCTGTTCGACCGAGTGTATAAAAAGTTGTTTAACGGTTTTGTTTGCGCCCGCGCACGTCACTATATAATGTGGCGTTTCAATCGGTTCGCCGTCTTCGTGGGTCACGTGTTCAATGTACGTTTTTTGGCGTGTAAAAAATCCAATATCCCAGTTTGTTTCATTTTTCCAGCAGCAGTAATTCCGGGGATGCAGCTGCACGCCTTTGATCTTGTCTAATGGTAAATCGAGATGCAAACTATCTGTGTCCGCGTATATAAATCCGGGTTTATCGACACCATAATAATTTTGTTGCGCTGCGGTAATGGTAAAATTTCGCGCGTAGCTTGTGATAGCTGCACCACACGCAATATAACCCGGTGTTTTTTCATTTTCGGGGACGGTAAAAAAGCCGACTACGCCGTTAGGTTTAAGCATAGCAACTTTATATGAGCTGATTGTAGAGGCAGCTTGTTTTCCATATAGATTATTGCTGTATAATTTTGCTACGGTTCTAATGCCTTTGTTTGGAGCATTGATCTTCATTTCGCGGTATTTGTTTAAATATTTATCGTAAATACCTTGTTGCGCTTCAAAACAACACCCGTCCAAAATTTCAGGGTCAATTACAATGTAATGCTTTTTTAATAGCTCGTAATCGGTCATTGTCATTGTCATTGTTACAAAAGTGTCGTGCTTTTTTCCACACTGATCTACCCATTCGGACACGTAGCGTTTTTGATTTTCGTCCCACACGTCCGAGGTAGTTAAGCTTTCATTTTGTCTGTAATGTAGATTGCTTTTCAACTGTATAAATGGTAAATATCCCTCCCTTAACCTAAAACGACAACGTAAGCGGACATAATAATAACGACCGATTGTAGGGTTGTTCAGCTTCAACACTTCTTGCCGTTCCGCTTCAACGGCCTTCAATCCTTCCTCGCCGCTAAAAAAGGTTGGTTTGCCCACCGGGTAATAATTGCCGCTGTCACTGTGCATCATGGAGGGGTAAAGGGAGTTAACATCAAGCGTCAAACCGTTTTTGTATACTTTGCACTGTTTGCCTTGCACAACATGACACCAACCGCCGCGGTATGCCTTGCGGATATATTCATCAACATTCGACGCGCCGTAGCGTTCGGGGTCAAGCGGAATATTGTAAAGGTTCGGAAAAAAGTCTTCATACCAAGAACGATTATAGCCAGACTTAAATTCACTCATGCAGCAAGCGCCGATTGTTAACTTTTTGTGACCATCTGCAAACATAAATTCAATGGCTTCTTTTACAACGAGCACGTCGTTTTTAATGTAGTGTTCTTCTTCGGGCTTAATATTGTACCCCGCGTGGCGTTCACCTTTGTATTCGATTGTGCTTTTGCGGTGTTTGGTGTTAAAGCTTGTTCCCATGTCTGCGACGGAGAGAGGGATAAGTTTATAACTGTCCCTAAATTCAATTAGGCTTCGTTGAGTTTTTACCGTTAGGGTGTACCATTGCCCCATATCGGATATACTGTACTTAAAGGTGTTAGGCTGCATGTCGCTTGTTTGGTAAAACATGGTGTGCTCGATTTGTCCGTCGGGTGTGTAGGTAGCTTGCGCATAGTCGTCGCGCTTTAAAAGATAGTCCAAAATGTACGAAAAATCGAAAGCGCCATTGTGGAAGTATACAATATTTTTACCTTTTAACTGTTCCACCCAGTCCCAGTATTTATCTATTGAGTTAACGACGAGTACGTCTTCTGTATGGATTTTAACACATGCAGCCGCCCAGACTTCTGTTTCCTTCTGCCCGTCGTATACACTTGTTTCAAAATCACATACATAATAATTCATGCTTGCACTTCCCCAAAAGCTTCGTTTAGTTTCATCATTTCGTCAACACCGGCTTTGCGATAATCGTAAAAACCTGATAGCCAACGCCCCGCCGCTGTAACGTCGTTCGCTTCTTGCGACGTTAGTGTTCCTGCTACAACGCCGATCTCGTTTAACATATATGCAAATACCGTGTCGCCCTCGTTGTTACCATATAAATTTTGTAGATTGTGACGTTCTTCTCGTAATTCTTCTATAATGTATTCCATGCCCGCGTGTTTCTTTTTATCCGTCACCCAACGCGCGTTAGCTTGTATAAAATTCGATAGCGCAAGGGACGCTTCGTTGATCTGCGGAATAGAGGCGTTACTAAGGGACAATGTTACGTGACCTTCTACACCCTCGGAGCTCTTATACTCAAATTCAGTATAACCCAGCTTGTTATATTGCGCCCTTGCCTTCTTCGGTATATTCGCAAATGTTATAGCCCCACCGCCTTGCGTTTCTGCATATAACACAGTATCGGTAACTTCTTTTAGCTCTTGCTTTATCTTTGCAAGCATTTTCTTTGTTATTCTTTCTGGGCGCTCAAAGGCACTAAATAAATCTTTGCTTGTATATTGCGATTTGTAGCCCTTTTTCAAAAGTCGGTTGTAGCGCTGCTTTGCGTTTTTAAGCAAACGACCATATTCTGCCTGGTTTGGCGTCAATTTTTTTGGCGATTTTTTAGCCATGTTTTTACCCTCTTTCTATTGACAAAATAATGACGCTGTGATATAATAAAAATTTGTAAATAAAAAGAACCGGCGACGAATTTTTTTTTTCGTCACCGGTTCAAGAGAAGGGTTAGTGCTGCTTTAATAACAGCTATGGAAAGGAGAAAAATCTTATTGTTTAGCTGATATGATCTACCAATTCCGCGTTTTCGATAAAGTCTTTGATAGACATTTCGTAGCGGTTTTCCTCGATAGATTCAATGTTGACCAACGTCACGACGCGCCCCGTGTCTTTGTTGTCGTGATCTCTATGCAGCTTCTTTGTAAGCGCGTATAAAGTGGGGGCACCTTCGCACACGTCCGTAAAGTGGTAGTCAACGCCGTTTTCGTTCACGGTATAGGTGTATGTGGTTGTCTGGACGGTTCTGCGAATATACTTCATCTTAGTTGTCTCCGTTCACCGGGCGGCAGCCGAGGAAATTACGCCCCTTGTAGTTCTGCGACGGCTTTGTGAAACACTCGATTTCCATGCCGTCGGCTTCGTCAAACGTGCCCACAATGTCAAGGAAAGACTGTGTGAACGACTGCGAACCCGTGTGATAAAGAACGCCGTCGGCGATAATGACAAGTTTGTCGTACTCTTTATCCTGCCCCTGCTTCGGGTTGTCGTTCACTGTGTGGACGGTCGCCCATGCTTCCGGGTAGGGCATGACGAGCTTACCAAACTGCTCAATAGCTTTCTCGAGGTTTTCGCCATTGGAATAGTTGAGGATGTTGTATTTGTCCATCTTGCTAAGGTCTGTGGATTTGATAATAGTGTTTGTAAGCATTGTTAACTCCTTTGATATATTTTGTTGTAGTGAAGAATATGGGTAGAGTATGGAAAACTGAAAAATGAAAATTACGCAGAAAGGAGCTTTCCTTCCTTTAAATATTCTTTTGTAATCGCTTGAAACTTCGTTGCAACTTGTGTTCTTCTTGATTACGTATATATCTTATCACAAACGGCACGAAATGTCAATAGGTTTTGAAAGATTTTTCAAAATATTTTTTCTACGTCTGGAGATCGTGAAAAGTGACTAACGGTCATTTTTTTTTTTTTTTTTTTGTGTGCGGGCGTGTTCCGACGGGTTGCGGCTTCGCCCGTGGAGC
>OFMN01001419.1_pt1 | contig 16005 bp, 10 predicted proteins | sample 1541791 | NCBI WGS metagenome assembly OFMN01 (sample SAMN04209248, study PRJEB22552) | human gut metagenome | biome: gut; material: feces | host: Homo sapiens | place: USA: Oklahoma
ACATGTAGGCAAAGATCTCCTTCTCGTCGTTGTGCAGCAGGCTGGAGGGATCCTTGTTGCTGTCCACAAGGCTGCCGTCGCCGTACTCGGTCTGGTCGGTCAGACCGGCGCGGTTCAGATACCACATCAGGGCCTCTTCGGAGTTCTCGACGTAGGCGTTCAGCAGGCTGGTGTCGGCGCGCCAGTCGCACAGGCCGTTGGTCATGTGCACCCACATCTTCTTGCCGGCCTCGGTGGACTTGGACTTGATGATGGCGGAGCCGCAGTTGCCCTGGCTCACCACGATGTTCTGCTTCTGCAGCAGGGCCACATGGCCGCCCAGCTCGGCTGCCCAGCCTGCTGCGGGCACACCGGCTGCACCGGCACCCACAACGACCACGTCAAAGTCCTTGGTCTCGTCCGGGGTGATGTCGCCCAGCTCCACCACAGAGGACTCCACTTCCTCGGTGGTCAGGCCGTCGGGCACCACGGTCTCGGCCTTGCTGGCCTCGGTGGGGGCCACGGCCACGCCCTTGGCCTGGTTGATGCAGCTCTCGGCAGCCTTCTTGATGGCACCGGAGGTGATGGTGGCACCGGAATGGCCGTCCACCTCGCTGGACTGTGCGTCCAGGATCTTCTTCACCATCTCGTCGGCGATGTCGGCACCGTAGCCCTTGGTCTCGTTTGCCACGTCGATCTGCACGTCGGTGATGGCATCGGCGCTGAAGGTCATGGTCACGGTGACCGGGGTGGTGGTGTTGATGCCGGTGGCGGTGGCGCTGTAGGTACCGGCGGTGTAGGTACCGGCGGCTGCGCTGGAAGCCACGCTGCCGGAAGCAGCCTTGTCGCCGCAGGCGGTCAGCAGACCGGCAGCAGCAGCGCCCAGGGTGCCCAGACCTGCAGTGTGCAGGAAGTTGCGGCGGGAGATCTTGTTGCTCATAATTCTTCGCTCCTTCTGGTTTTCTTCTCTTTTTTTCTTCCGTTGGCAACGCCCCGTCTGCACAAAAAGACGGGCTTTGTCAATTTCCAGTCAAAGTATAGAGTTTCGAGCAACGCGAAGGTCAACGGTCATTCTGACAAAAAAATCACAAGATTTTGGACAGTCTGCTCAGGTGTAGATCTTCGTCCGGGTCAGGTGGTAGTTGATGATGCTGCCGTCCGGCTGCTCCCGGCTGGCCAGGATGCTGCTGAAGGTGTCGCCCACCGCGCGGAAGCCCCGCCGCAGGATCTCGGCGTGCAGCACTTCCAGCGAGTCCCACCCGAAGGAGCCCCGGTAGTCCTTTTTCCACACGGTGGTCAGGTAGTCGCCGCCGCACACCAGCTCTACATGGTCGGTGCGGCGCAGGCCCAGCTGCCGGGCGGCATCGGCCTCCACCAGCAGGCCGTAATCGTACTCGTTGCGCCCCACCCGAAACTGCTCCATCACCCGGCTGGGCAAGCGGCTGACCCAGTGCACCGCCGGCATGCACTCCAGCCACTCGGCCTTTTCGGCCTGCAGGGCGGGGTCATTGCGGGCTTCTTCCTCCTGCGAGAGCACCAGCCGCCACATTTCCGGGAAGTTCTGCACCCACACCCGCCCGGCGTCCTGCTCCAGCGTGTGGTAATACTCCCGCGTATTTTGCAAAAAGCGGATGCTCATCCGGTTGAGCACCTGCCGGCGCTCCAGCTGCCGGATCTGCCGGTCGAGCATGGCATCCGTCACGGCGGTGGAAGGTTCGTCGAGAAAGTCCTTGCATTCCTCCAGCGTAAAGCCCGCCGCCCGCAGCTCCCGGCACAGGTTGAACCGCCGGGTGTCGGTGACCGTATAATAGCGGTAGCCGGTCTCCCGGTTCACTTCGGGCTGGATAAGGCCCATCTTCTCGTAGTAGCGCAGCGTGTGGGTGGTAACACCCAGCAGCACCGCCATTTCACTGATGGTATAACGCATGGCACCGTGCTCCTTTGGCCTGTAGTCACCTCCGCCGGGGCAAACCTTAGAGCCCCTCGAAGGTCTTTGCTTCTATTATACCGGATGCGCCGCCCGGCGCAAGGGCAAAAAAACACCCGCAGCAGGCCGGTCCGGCCCAATGCGGGTGCTGTTGTTTTTCAGGGATCAGCCCTCGTAGCCCAGGGTGGCGGCCATCACGGCCTTGATGGTGTGCATGCGGTTCTCGGCCTCGTCGAACACGATGCTCTGGGGGCCTTCAAACACTTCGTCGGTCACCTCCATGGCGTCGCGGCCAAAGCGCTCGCCCATCTCCTTACCCACGGTGGTCTTGTGGTCGTGGTAGGCGGGCAGGCAGTGCATGAACACAGCGTGGGGGCCTGCAATGTCCATCAGCTGCTGGTTGATCTGGTACGGTGCCAGGTCGTGGATGCGCTCGGCCCACACCTCCACCGGCTCGCCCATGGACACCCAGACGTCGGTGTACAGCACGTCGGCGCCCTTGGCGGCCTTGGCGGGGTCCTCTTCAAAGGAGATGGTGGCACCGGTCTCGGCGGCGATCTTCTCACACTCGGCCACCAGCTCCGGGTCCGGCTGGTACTTCTTGGGTGCGCAGGCGGTGAAGTGCAGGCCCATCTTGGCGCAGCCCACCATCAGGCTGTTGCCCATGTTGTAACGGGCGTCGCCGAAGTAGACGAAGTGGATGCCCTTCAGCTTGCCGAAGTGCTCCCGGATGGTGAGGAAGTCGGCCAGGATCTGGGTGGGGTGGAACTCGTTGGTCAGGCCGTTCCACACCGGCACCCCGGCGTAGTGGGCCAGGTCCTCCACGATCTGCTGGCCGTAGCCGCGGTACTCGATGCCGTCAAACATGCGGCCCAGCACCCGGGCGGTGTCGGCAATGGACTCCTTTTTGCCGATCTGGCTGCCCGACGGGTCCAGATAAGTCACCTGCATGCCCAGGTCGTGGGCGGCCACTTCAAAGCTGCAGCGGGTGCGGGTAGAGGTCTTTTCAAAGATCAGGGCAATGTTCTTGCCGTGGAGCTGGTCGTGGGCGATGCCGGCCTTCTTTTTGGCCTTGAGGTCTGCGGCCAGGTCGAGCAGCTGTTCGATCTCGGCGGGGGTATAGTCCAATAGTTTCAGGAAGCTGCGATTTTTCAGGCTCATTGTATATTTCCCTCTCTATGCAAATATTTATGAATATTTATGCGAGCTATGATCCTATTATAGTACGTTGCTCCGGCAAGGTCAAGAGGGAAAGGGCGTTACAGTTCCAGCTCTGCCTTGCGGCCGCTGGGGGTGTAGGGGGTCAGTTTCACGCCCGCCTTCTGGAACATGAACCGTGCCGCGATGCTGGAATCGCTGTCGTGGTACTTGTCGCCGTAATACACCACCTCGGCAATGCCGGACTGGATGATGGCCTTGGTGCACTCGTTGCAGGGGAAGAGGGTCACATACACCCGCGCGCCCTTGAGGTTGTTGTGGGCGCTGTTGAGGATGGCGTTGAGTTCCGCGTGGCAGACGTACATATACTTGGTGTGCAGGGGTTCCCCCTCCCGCTCCCAGGGCATCTCGTCGTCGCTGCAGCCCATGGGCATGCCGTTGTAGCCCAGGGAGAGGATCTTGTTTTCCGGGCTGACGATGCAGGCCCCCACCTGACTGTTGGGGTCCTTGGAGCGCATGGCCGTGAGCAGGGCAATGCCCATGAAATATTCGTCCCAGTTGATGTAATCGCTGCGTTTCATACGATAGCGCTCCTTCTTGTTCTGAATGATATTCTTTCCCGCTTATTATAACGTATCGCTGCAGCGTTTACAAGAAAAGCAGACTCGCAATGTCAATTTGCACAAAACAGGGCCGTGAAGTTTGGCGGCGGATTCGCCCGAAATTTCAAACGGAATATTTAAAAATCGTTTTGAGTGTGGTATTATCTTTGTAAAATATGCCACAAAAGCGGAGAGAATGCTCCGTGCGGCGGAAATGAGGGAAAAACCGATATGAAATACGCAAGCAACAACATCCGCAATATCCTGATTGCCGGTCATGCCGGCAGCGGCAAGACCACGCTCACCGAGGCGCTGGTCTATTTTTCGGGCGCTGCCGAGCGTATGGGCCGAGTCGAGGACGGCACCACGATTTCGGACTTTGACCCTGAGGAAGCAAAGCGCAAGGCCAGCCTGTCGGCATCCGTGGTGCCGGTGGAGTACGAGGGCATCAAGTACAACCTGATCGACGCCCCGGGCCTGTTCGACTTCGAGGCCGGTGAATACGAGGGCATCCGCGCCGCCGAGAGCGTGCTGGTGGTGGTGTCCGGCCGCAGCGGCGTCACCGTGGGTGCCGAAAAGGCCTTCCAGCTGGCCCGCAAGAATAACAAGGCTACGATGGTTTTCGTCTCCAAGTGCGATCTGGAAAACGCCAACTACTTCAAGATCCTTGAGGATATGAAGATCAAGTTCGGCTCCACCGTCTGCCCCTGCGTGGTGCCCGCCAAGCTGGACGACGGCACCCCCGTGTACATCAACCTGTTCAGCCAGAAGGCCTTCAAGTATGAGGGCGGCAAGCAGATCCAGGTAGATCTGCCGGACATCGGCCACCGCTTCCAGGGCTTGATCGAGGCTATGAGCGAAGCCATTGCAGAAACTGACGATGAGCTGATGGAAAAGTTCTTCGGCGGCGAACCCTTTACCACCGAGGAGATCGTGGAGGGTATGCGCAAGGGCGTTAAGGACGGCCTGATCACTCCTGTGTTCTGCGGCAGCGCCGTAAATCTGCAGGCACTGGATATGCTGCTGTTCAATATGCACAAGCTGCTGCCCAGCCCGGAGCACGAAGCCAGCACGCTGGCCGAGGACGCCAACGGCGAGCCGGTGGAGCTGCACTGCACCGAGGACGAGCCCACTGCCGCCTACGTCTTTAAGACCGTGGCTGACCCGTTCGTGGGCAAGCTGAGCTATCTGCGGGTCATCAGCGGCAAGGTGACCGCAGGCGAGCCGCTGACCAACGCCCGCACCGGCGAGGTGGAAAAGATCACCAAGCCCCTGACCGTCCTTGGCAAGAAGCAGATGGAAAACGACGGCATCGGTGCCGGTGATATCGGCGCTGTGGCAAAGCTGGTGAGCGCAAAGACCGGCGATACCCTGTGCGATGCAGACCGCGTGGTCAAGCTGCCCGCACCCGTGTTCCCCAAGCCCAGCCTGTTCATGGCTGTTACCGTTGCCAAGAAGGGCGACGAGGGCAAGATCTCCAGCGCACTGGCACGCCTGATGGAAGAAGACCCCACCCTGTGCTACATCAACAACGCCGAGACCCATCAGCAGGTCATCGGCGGCTTGGGTGAGCAGCATCTGGACGTGGTCAAGGCCAAGCTGAAGAACAAGTTCGGCGTGGAGATCGGTCTGGAAGCTCCCCGCATCGCCTACCGCGAGTCCATCCGCAAGGCCTGCCAGAAGCAGGGACGCCATAAGAAGCAGACCGGCGGCCACGGCCAGTTCGGTGACGTTATCATCAACTTCGAGCCCTGCGACAGCGAGCAGGTGGTGTTTGAGGAGAAGGTGTTCGGCGGCAGCGTGCCCAAGAACTTCTTCCCCGCTGTGGAAAAGGGCGTGCGTCTGGCTGCCGAAAAGGGCGTGCTGGCCGGTTACCCCGTGGTCGGCCTGAAGGCCACCCTGCTGGACGGCAGCTACCACCCGGTAGACAGCTCTGAAATGGCCTTTATCATGGCTGCAAAGCTGGCATATAAGGCTGCTATGCCGGAGGCTGGCCCCGTGATTCTGGAGCCCATCCACACCCTGAAGGCTCATGTGCCGGGCGACAACACCGGCGACATCATGGGCGATGTGACCAAGCGCCGCGGCCGCGTGCTGGGCATGGAGCCGGACGAGGACGGCTTGCAGACCATCATCGCCGAGGTGCCGCTGGCAGAGCTTGCAAACTTTACCACCTTTATCCGGCAGACCACGCAGGGCCGCGGCTGGTTCACTACCGAGTTTGCCCGCTACGAGATCCTGCCCGAGATGCTGGTGCCTGCCGTTGTGGAGCAGGCCAAGAAGCTGGGCAATCTGGACGAGGCTGCAGACGACTGAGCCCTGAACCCCTGATTTGACATTTCCCCGAGCCCCCGCCGACACTTTTTCCCTCTGTCGGCGGGGGCTTTTTTGCGTTTGTGACGTGTTTTTTGACAGAACTGCCAAAAAACCAGACCGGAATTCGTCATCTGCACTTTTTTACCAGATTTTTCAAGAAATAGTTTACACTATGGCAGAAATGGTGGTATTATATAAAATAGTGTAGTATGGGGTAAAATGCGCCTGTATACGCTGGGAGGGTATGGGATGAAGAATAAGATCTCGCGCCGCAGTTTTCTGGCGGCGGCTGCGGTCTCGGCAGCGGCACTGGCAGTGTCCGGCTGCGATGCAAAAAAGAGCAAAAAAGAAGTGACCGACATCACGGTGTGGAACTACTACAACGGCGACCAGCTGGAAAGCTTCAACCGCCTTGTAAGCACCTTCAACGAGACCATCGGCAAGGAAAAGGGCATCCGGGTGACAGGTTCCAGTCAGGGCACGGTGAATGATCTGGAAGCCAACGTGATGGACGCTGCCGAGGGCAAGGTGGGCTCTGCGGAGATGCCTACCATTTTTGCCGCCTACGCAGATACCGCGTACAAGCTGGATCAGATGGGCATGGTGGTGGATTTAAAGGACTACCTGACCGAGGATGAACAGGCCGCCTTTGTGCCCGGCTATATCACCGAGGGCGATTTTGACGGCAGCGGCAGCATAAAAATTTTCCCGGTGGCAAAATCCACCGAGTTGATGTTCTTTAACGATACCGACTGGCAGCGGTTCGCAAAGGAAACCTTTGTGCGTTACGGTGCCCTTTCCACCATGGAGGGCGTGACGGCGGTAGCCGAGCAGTACTACAACTGGTCCGGCGGCAAGGCACTGTTTGGCAGGAATGCCATGGCAAACTATATGATTGTGGGAGCAAAGCAGCTGGGCTGCGAAATTTTTGAAGTGAACAACGGCAAAATGACCCTGCACTTTGACCATGATGTGGTGCGCAAGCTGTGGGATAACTACTATGTGCCCTTCGTCAAGGGGTATTTTGCTGCGAATGGCCGCTTCCGCAGCGATGACGTGAAAACCGGTGCACTGCTGGGCTGTGTAGGCTCCTGTGCCAGTGCCACCTTCTTTCCGAAGCAGGTGATGCCCGGGGATAACCAAGTCCACGATATCGAGATGAAGGTGCTGCCTGCGCCCCGGTTTGCCGGGAGCGAAAAGGTGGCGGTGCAGCAGGGTGCCGGCATGGTGGTCACCACCGGCACCGAGGCCGAGATCAACGGCGCAGTCACTTTTTTAAAGTGGTTCACCGAGCCGCAGAATAACATCGCTTTCGCGGTGGAGTCGGGCTATCTGCCGGTGACCACCGCCGCCAACGACATGGACGCCATCCGCGCAAGCGGGCTGGAACTGACCGACACCATGGAGCAGGTCCTTTCCGGTGCGGTGGAAACAGTGCGCAAAAACGAGCTGTACACCCCTACGGCCTTTGCAGGCGGCAATGCAGTCCGCAAGGTGCTGGAATACAGCATGGGCGATCAGGCCAGTGCCGACCGGGACACGGTGCTGGAACGCATCGCCGCAGGCCAGAGCGCGGAGGCAGCCATGGCGGAGTTTTTGACCGACGACTATTTTGAGGCGTGGTATCAGGCTACCCTTGCACAGTTACAGCAGTACGAGGGCTGACCGCCCGGAAAAAGACGGAAAGGAGGCAGGGCGATGTTTGACGCATGGAAACAGCGCCAGCGGCAGCGCTTGAAAAACAGACCGGAAAGAACCGTGTTCTACAATATTTTTGCTACCATGATGCTGGTGCTGGCGGTGGAGCTGCTGATGGCGGTCGCCAGCATCCTTGCCGTCAACGTGACCGGACAGCTGGACGAAAACGCCAAGGATCTGCTTACCATGCGGGTGCGCAACCGCGCCAGCTATGTGCAGGAGATCCTGCGGAACGCGGAGGATCTGGAGCAGCTGAGCGAGCAGATCACCGCCACCACCCAGCAGCTGCTGAAAAGCGGCGATATCTCGCTGGATACGCTGGATAACAGCAGCGAACAGAGCGATGCCCTGCTGGTAGCGCTTGCCCCGCAGCTTCTGGACACCCTGCGCACAAAGCAGGTGACCGGCATCTTTATCATGCTGAACACCCATGATCTGGACACCTGCGAGGTGGGCAAAAAAATGCCCGGCATCTACCTGCGGGATCTGGACCCGGATGCCCGCCCTTCGGAGCGCAACAACGACCTTTTGCTGGAACGCGCCAGCGCCACAGTGGTAAAAGAGCTGGCCATCGGCACGGATAAGGGCTGGCAGCCCGCCTTCCCTTATCAGGCCAATACCAAGGGCGGCATCCTGCGCACGGTCTTTCAGGCTGCGTATAAGAGCGGTGCCAGCCTTTCGGCAGAAAACTATGGCCGCTGGACCACAAACTCCTACTGTCTGGCAGGGGACGACCGGAACGCCATTGCCTACTCGCTGCCGCTGATCTTGCCGGACGGCACGGTATACGGCGTGGTGGGCGTGGAGCTGCTTACCGATTATCTGCAAACCAAGCTGCCTTATATGGAGCTGGACGAGGACAAGGCAGGCACCTATTTTATCGTGACCACTACCGATGATGCGCTGACGGACGGCGTGCTCTCCCTGCGCAAGACCGTGACCTCCGGCGAGGATCTGGTAACGGCAGATGCACCGCTGGGCGTTTTGAACTGCCGCAGCAACGGCACCGGCGGCAACTGGGTGGAGCTGAACGATAAGCGCTATTACATGGTGCTGGAGCCGCTGCAGGTGTATAACCGCAACGCGCCCTTTGCCGCTGAAAAGTGGTTTCTGGCCGGTACTATGGAACAGTCGGTGCTGCTGGCTTTTTCCGACCGGGTACGCGAGTTGCTGCTGGCCACCATAGTGGTCACACTGGTGCTGAGCGTTTTGGGCAGCCTGCTGGTCTCGGCACGGCTGGCCAGCCCCATCAACCATTTGTACCGCGAGGTGATAGACGCGCAGGAGAAAAAGACCTTTCCGCACCTGTCACGCACCGCCATCCGGGAGGTGGACCGCTTTGCCGAGACCATTACCGAGCTGAACAGGGAGCTGGTGACCAACTCCACCAAGTTTTTGCGCATCATGGATATGGCCAGTGTGGAGATCGGCGGCTACGAGCTGCGCACCGACACCGGCAGCGTGTTCGTGACCGATAATTTCTTCTCCCTACTGGGCAAGCCCGAGATGCAGGGCAAGCCGCTGAGCGTGCGCCGCTTTGAGGAGGTGCTCAAGGGCATCCGGGAAAAGAATCCCCGTGACCGCACCGCCGAGGGAGACGAGCTGCTGACCATTCAGCAGCCGGACGGGGTGCGGTACATCATGCTGCGCAGCACCATCGAGGGACACGCCAAGATCGGCCTTGCCGAGGACGTGACCGCCGCTGTGCTGGAGCGGAAGCACATCGAGCACGAGCGCGATCACGATATCCTGACCGGGCTGTACAACCGGCAGGCCTTCAACCGGGTGTGCACCGAGCTGTTCGCCGCGCCGGAGCGCATGGGCGTGGCGGCGCTGATGATGATGGATCTGGATAACCTCAAGCACATCAACGATACCTACGGCCACGACTGGGGCGACCAGTACATCCGCCGCACCGGTCAGTGCCTGCGGGACAATACCCCCGCCGGGACTGTCTGCGCCCGCCTTTCCGGCGACGAGTTCCTTGTGCTGTTCCACGGCTACCGCAGCCGGGACGCAGTGCGGGAAAAGATCGACCGCCTGACCAATGCCATGCAGCAGAGCGTGGCGCTGCTGCCCAGCGGCAACGCCTTGCACATCAGCCTTTCCGGCGGCATCGCGTGGTACCCGGACGATGGGCAGGACTGGGAGACCTTGAAAAAATACGCCGACTTTGCCATGTATCAGGTCAAGCACGCGGATAAGGGCCGGGTGGAGGAGTTCGACATCGGGGTGTACAACCGCGAAGCCTACGCCGAGCGCACCCGCCGGGAGTTCCGGCAGCTGCTCAGCAATGCGCAGGTGTTCTACTGCTTCCAGCCCATCTTCTCGGCACGCAGCGGCAGGGTGGTCGCCTACGAGGCGCTGATGCGCTCCGACCTGCCCACCCTGCGCTCCCCGGCCACCATCATGAAGCTGGCGCGGGAGCAGGGGGCACTGTACGAGATCGAGCGCATCACCTTTACCAAGGCACTGGAAACCTTTGACAGCCTGTGCCGGGCGGGCAGCGTGTCCGAGGAGGCCATGCTCTTTGTCAACTCCATCGCCAACACCTGCCTGACGCAGGCGGATGTTGATTATATAGACAGCCGCTGGCATGAGTTGCGCCGCCGCATGGTCATTGAGATCACCGAGGAAGAAGCCATCGACCGCGAAGCACTGGAGAGAAAGCGCAGCGATCCGGGCTCTTCCGGGATGTTTGCGCTGGACGATTACGGCAGCGGCTATTCCAACGAGAACAGTCTGCTGGAGCTTGCGCCCCGCTTTATCAAGGTGGATATCGCCATCATCCGGGGCATCGACACCTCGCCGGACAAGCAGCAGATCCTGCGCAATGTGGTGGCCTACGCCCACCCCCGCAGCATGAAGATCGTTGCCGAGGGTGTGGAGACCGCCGCCGAGCTGCGCACGGTCATCGAGCTGGGCACAGACCTTTTGCAGGGCTATTTTCTGGCACGCCCGGCCATTGTGCCGGGGGATATCGCGCCGGAGGCAGTTGCGATCATCCGGGAATTGCAGCGCCAGAAAAAAGACTAAGAGCACAAACCCTCCCGGGCGCTGCGGCGCTGGGAGGGTTTTTGCAACGGAGGTAAAAAGATATGGTTCAGGTGGATCTCATCACCGGCTTTTTGGGCGCAGGCAAGACCACCTTTCTGCGCCGGTATGTGCGGTATCTGGTACAGCAGGGGCATAAGGTGTGCATTCTGGAAAACGACTTCGGCGCGGTGAACGTGGACGCCATGCTGGTGCAGGAGGTGCTGAGCCCCGGCTGCGATGTGGAGACCATCAGCGGCGGCTGTGACTGCGACACTCACCAGCGCCGGATGCGTACCAAACTCATCGCCATGGCCATGCGCGGCTTTGACCGGGTGGTGGTGGAGCCCAGCGGCATCTTTGACGTGGACGAGTTTTTCGATATCCTGCGGGACGACCCGCTGGACCGGTGGTATCAGCTGGGCAGCGTCATCGCCATCGTGGACGCCCTGCTGCCGGAAACGCTTTCGCCGCAGGCAGAGTACCTGCTGGCATCCGAGACCATGAACGCGGGCTGTGTGCTGCTGAGCCGCGCCCAGCTGGCAGCGCCCACCCAGTGCGCTGCCGCCGCTGCCCACTTGGAGCGTGCACTGGAAGCCGCAAAGTCCTCCCGCCGCTTTGCGCCGGGGGAGATCCTTGCCAAGGACTGGGATGCTCTGACCGATGCCGACCTTGCTGCCCTTGCCGCCTGCGGCTACCGGCAGGCCAGCTGCGAAAAGCTGCATTTTGACCAGCACGCGGCCTTTACCTCCCTTTGCTTTCTGGAATTGCACCTCACCCCACAGCAGCTGCAGGCTGCCGCACAGCGGCTGTTCGCAGCGCCGGAGTGCGGGCAGGTGCTGCGGGTCAAGGGCTTTGCACCCGCCCCGGCGGGCGGCTGGCTGGAACTGAACGCCACCGCCGCCGGCTGCACCCTTGCGCCCATCCCGCAGGGGCAGGAGGTAGTCATCGTCATCGGCGAGGGGCTGGACAAAGCCGCCATTGAAGCAAACCTGAAGGGGTGAAAGGCAGTTTTCCCCCATAACAAAACGCATTGTGGAAAAACAGGAGGGAGCATCATGCAGGAAGTACGCGCAGCCGTTATTGGCACCGGGGTCATGGGGCGCAAGTATGCCCAGATGATCGCAGAAGGAAAGGCGGGGGCATTGCGCCTGACCGCCGTGGTCTGCCGCAGCGCCGGGGCGCAGCAGTGGGCAAAAGATACCCTGCCGGATACGGTACGGGTGTGCCCCAGCGCCGACCAACTGTATGATTATGCAGAAGAGTTTGACGCCGTGCTGGTAGTTACCCCGCACAAGACCCACCCGGCGCTGGTAATGCAGGCTTTTGCCCACGGCAAGCACGTTCTGTGCGACAAGCCCAGTGCAAACGCGCTGGCACCGGCGCTGGAAATGAACCGCGCCGCCGAAAAAAGCGGCCTTGTTTTCGCCATGATGTTCCATCAGCGCCGATACAAAAAGTATATAAAACTTAAAAATTTACTGAATGATGGTGCTCTGGGCGAGATCAAGCGGGTGCAGCTGGAAAACAGCCGCTACTTCCGCACATGGATGTACCACCGCTCCGGCAGCTGGCGTTCCAGCTGGGCAGGGGAGGGCGGCGGTGCGCTGCTCAATCAGGGCCAGCACATTCTGGATATCTGGCAGTGGCTGTTCGGGATGCCAGAGAGTATTTATGCGGTAATACCCTACGGTAAGTATAACGATTTCATGGTGGATGACGAGGCTACCCTGCTGATGAAGTACCCGCAGCAGCGCACCGCCACCTTTATCCTTTCCACCGGCGAGGGCAGCTACACCGAGCGGTTGGAGATCGTGGGCACCAAGGGCACCGCCCTGCTGGAAGAGGATACCCTCACCCTGCGCACCTATGCGCCGGACACCGAGACCTACCGCCGTACCGCAGACTGCACCGAGCGCCAGCAGCTCACCGAGACCACCACCACCGAGCAGTTTGCACCGCAGGCAGAGCCTTACCCGGAAATGCTGGCAAACTTTGCGGATGCCATCCTGCACGGCACGCCCCTGACCGCCCCAGGCGTGGAGGGCGTGCGGGCGCTGGAACTGACCGATGCCGCGTACCTGTCCGCGTGGCTGGGGGAGAAGATCACCCTGCCGCTGGACGCAGAACGGTTTGAACAGGAGCTGCAAAAACATATTCAGGAGGAACAGGCAAATGGCTAAGCTGCGGCTTATCGTAGTAGGCTCCGGCTGGCGGTCGCTGTTTTACTGGCGCATCGCGCAGGCGCTGCCGGAGCGGTTTGAGCTGTGCGCCATGCTTTGCCGTACCGAGGAAAAGGCCGAAAAAATGCACCGGGAGTACGGCGTTCCGGTAAGCACCTCGGCGGAGCAGTGTGCTGCCCTGCACCCGGACCTTGTGGTGGTGGCAGTGAATAAAGCGTCCATCGCCGCCGTCAGCACCGAATGGCTTGCCCGGGGCTTTGCCGTGCTGAGCGAGACCCCGGCGGCGCTGGAGGAGGACGCATTGCGCGCCCTCTGGCAGCTGCACCGGCAGGGCGCGAAGCTGCAGGTGGCAGAGCAGTACTGGCTGTACCCCACGCTGGCAAAACGGCTGGCAGCAGTGCGCAGCGGCGCGCTGGGCACGCCGCAGTTTGCCCGGCTGTCGGTGGCGCACGGCTACCACGCGGTCAGTCTGGCGCGGCTGTTCCTGAACGCCGGGCAGCAGCCGGTGCGGGTGACCGGACGCAGCTGGACGGAAAAGATCATCGAAACGGATTCCCGCTGGGGTGCGGTGCATAACGGCGCATTGGTGGAAAAGACCCTGCAGCAGCACACGCTGGAATTTGCAGGCGGCGGCACGGCGTTTCTGGATTTTAACGGCGTGCAGTACCACTCTTACCTGCGCAGCACCCACACCAGTGTGCAGGGAGAGCGGGGCGAGCTGTTCGATGATACCCTGCACTGTCTGGATGCCGTCGGAGAGCCGGTGTGCCGTCTGCTGACCCCGCTGCCCGACCCGCTGGCAGCTGCCGCCGCACAGGCAGGGCTTAACGAGGACGAGACTGCCATCGCCTGTTTTCTGGACAGGATGCAGGGCTATCTTGCCGGTGGGGCGGAGGTGTACCCGCTGGCAGATGCCTTGCAGGACGCCTACCTTGCCCTGCTGATGGAGCGCGCCCTTGCCGCCGGACAGCCGCTGGAAAGCACCCCGCAGCCGTGGAATACGGCAGAAGAATAACGAAAAAACGGCTGCTGCACGGGAGAGTGCAACAGCCGTTTTTTCTTATGAAAGCTTAAACCTTGAACAGCGGAGTGCCGGGTACAACATCGCCCTCGGCCAGCATCTTCACATCGTCCGCGCCATCGGTCACGATGATGGCGGTTGCAGTGGGATGGCCGGCTGCGCGGATGGCATCCAGATCGACCTTCAGCAGCGGAGTGCCGGCGGTGACCTTCTGACCCTCCTTGACCAGTGCGGTAAAGCCCTGACCCTTCATGTCCACGGTATCCATGCCGACATGGATCAGCAGCTCGGTGCCCTCGCTGCTGGTCATGCCCACAGCGTGCAGGGTGGTGGCGATCTGGGTCACAGTGCCGTCAAAGGGAGCGTACACGGTATCACCGGTGGGCTCAATGCCGCAGCCGGGGCCCAGAATACCCTGTGCAAAAGTCTCGTCAGGGATGTCGGCCTGTGCCAGCACCTTGCCCTGCAGCGGCGTCAGGATCGTCTTGCTCTGGTTGGTGAATTTGCTGGTGTTTTCGTCCTTGGCCTTGCCGCCGAACAGTTTGTCAAAAAAGCCCATGGTGAATGTCCTTCCTTCTTAATCAATGTTCAAAAGCGACAAGGGAACTATCGGATCTCAACCTGCCGCTCCCGAAAACTATACCTATATATAAAAGATACCATATCATCCTGCAAAAAGCAAGAAGCAACCTTACATAAAGCAGTGCGTTACATCAGCGCAAGCAGCGCTTCCACCTCGTCCATGCGGGTGGCCCAGCTAGTGGCGATGCGCACCACGGTATGGGTGTCATCGAACTTCTCCCAGAAACCGAACTTTGCCTTGCCCTTCAGTGCAGCCAGCTGGGCATTTTCCAGCACAAGGAAGATCTGGTTGGTGGGGGAATCCATAAAGAAGCGGTAGCTCTTTTCCGCAAAGCCGGCCTTCAGGCGGTTGGCCGTGGCAATGGCATTTTTGCTGATGGAAAAGTACAGATCATCGGTGAACAGCACATCGAACTGGATGCCCAGCAGCCGGCCCTTTGCCAGCAGTGCGCCCTGCTGCTTGACCATGGTCATAAAGTGTGCCGGTGCACCGTGGGGGAACACCACAGCTTCGCCGCACAGCGCACCCACCTTGGTGCCGCCGATGTAGAACACATCGGTCAGCCGGGCAAGGTCGGCCAGCGTTACGTCCGTACCCTCGGCAGCCAGACCGTAGCCCAGCCGTGCACCGTCTAAGAACAGCGGCAGCTTGTACTCCTGACAGACAGCGTGCAGGGCTTCCAGCTCTGCCTTGGTGTAAAGGGTGCCGTACTCGGTGGGGTGGGAAATGTACACCATGCCGGGGAACACCATGTGGTCGTGATTGTCGTCGGCGTAGAAGGTAGCCACCAGTTCCCGCAGCTCGGCGGCGTCCAGCTTGCCGTTGTGCTGCGGCAGGGTGATCACCTTGTGGCCGGTGTACTCGATGGCACCGGCTTCATGACCGGCTACATGGCCGGTGGCAGCAGCCACTACGCCCTGCCACCGCTGCAGCATGGATGCGATGACGATGGCGTTGCTCTGTGTGCCGCCGGAGATGAACTGCACATCGGCCTCCGGGCAGGCGCAGGCGGCGCGGATCTTCTCGCGGGCGCTGGCGCAGTAGGGGTCGGTGCCGTAGCCGGAGACTTTTTCAAAGTTGGTCTCGGTCAGCTTTTGCAAAATAGCGGGGTGTGCACCCTCGCAGTAGTCGTTTTCAAAATACAGCATGGCAAAACGCTCCTCTATGTTATTTTAAACAAAGCAGTAACTCTATTCTACATCGCAGAAAAAACTCTGTCAAATCCAAAACGGTGCACAGTACACGCAATGTGCTGCAGAATGTTTACAAATGCCGGAAAGACGGCAAAAAACGCTTGCGCAGCCGACACCGTAACCGCACTGCCTACAAAAAATGCGAAAGTATGATCCTTTCCAAAAAGATGAAAAGTTTTTTGAAAAAGTGCTTGACAATTTTGCTGTATCTGGTATAATAACTATCGTTCCCGGCGCTGCGGTGCAGGAACACAACGGAATATGCGGATATGGCGGAATTGGCAGACGCGTTAGATTCAGGTTCTAATCGGG
>OFMN01001444.1_pt1 | contig 15762 bp, 18 predicted proteins | sample 1541791 | NCBI WGS metagenome assembly OFMN01 (sample SAMN04209248, study PRJEB22552) | human gut metagenome | biome: gut; material: feces | host: Homo sapiens | place: USA: Oklahoma
CGGGGAGCCTTGCGGCTCTCCTTTTGCCCTTCCTCCTGAGCACGCCACTGTTATAGCACCGTTTATTAGCAATGTCAAGCATAGAGTGCTAAAATTCACAGAAGAATAACACTTTGATAAAATTCCATGCAATCTTTCAAAAATTCATTCGTTCTATCGTGTTTTATTTGTCTTCGTTTCCGACACATTGCAGTGCGGATATGGAGTCCTGATTATAAATTATTTTTTGCGGCACGTTTTTCGGCCAGCTGGTAGACTTCGTCATCGGCACGTGCTCCGACCACAACGATCAGCATTTCGGTTTCCGTATAGATCAGCTTATACACTACGCGCAGCCCTGCTGCCCGCAGCTTGATTTTAAACAGCCCCGTCAAGTCCGTGCCGCCCTTGTTGCCCAGCGGCTTGCCATAGCCGCCATCATAGATAGAGACTGGATTCTGCTGGACCTTTTTCAGTGCTTTTGCCACCAGAAGCCGCTGGTTGCCCGCCAGGCCATCAAAGTCCTTTTGCGCTTCCGGGAGAAATTCTACTCTCCAGTTCATTCCAGCTCTACCTCGTCAGAATCCGCAAGGTCTGCGTCCGTGATCCCGTACTTCTGGTAGACATCCTCTGCCGGAATTGTTTCCGCAGGCGTAAAATTCTGCAAGCGGCTTTCTGCCAGCCGGAGAAGCTTTGCGTCCTCCACCTCTTCCATCAGGCTCAGATATTCTTCCGGCGACATCAGAACACACTCCGGCGTGTTATTCTTCATCACGACCTTCGCACCCTGCTTTTTGACGTCTTCAAATATTTTTCCGGCCAGACCACGGTTGAACTGCGTGATCGGCACTGTATTCTTGATCGCATTTACCAGTGAGTTCATTCTGCCCACCTCCTGTACTTTCAGTATAGGGTTCCACAATCAAAATGTCAACCATTTTATCGCCAAATTTATCAGTATTTCATTCAAGCACAAAAGCCCCACATCCGCACTTTTACAGTACGGATATGGGGCTTGCTCTCATACTTTATCTCAGCCCAGCAGGCTCAGGACGCCGCTCTTCGGGCGGGCACCGACAGCGCGGTTGACCATCTTGCCGTTCTCAAAGACCAGCAGGGTGGGGATGCTCATGACGTCGAACTGGCCGGCCAGCTCAGGCTGCTCGTCCACGTTGACTTTGCCCACCTTGATGTCGCCGCGCTCCTCGGCCACCTCGTCCACGATGGGGGAGAGCATCCGGCAGGGGCCGCACCAGGTTGCCCAGAAATCCAGCAGGACGGGCTTGTCGCTGTGCAGGACCTCGGATTCAAAGTTTGCGCTGGTAATATTGATGACTGCCATATGTTTTTACCTCCGTAAGAGTGTATCATTGTGTTCGATGGTGCTAGTATACCCCATTGGGCCCCCGTTTTCCGTGACTGTGTCACACAACGCGGCAAAAAACGCAAAAGAGGCCGCTGCAACTTACAGCGGCCTCCCGGAAAAGCAGATTTTTTACTTGCCCAGCATCTCTTTTGCAGTCTTGCAGATGGTGGCAGCGTCCAGACCATACAGCTTGAGCAGATCCCAGGCCGGGCCGGAGCAGCCGAACTTATCCTGCACGCCCACACGGCGGACGGGGGTGGGGCACTTCTCGCTCAGGACGGCACAGACAGCCTCGCCCAGACCGCCGATGACATTGTGCTCCTCGGCAGTGACGATCTTGCCGCACTCCTTGGCCGCCTTGAGGATGATGTCCTCATCCAGGGGCTTAATGGTGTGGATGTTGATGACCCGGGCGTGGATGCCCTCGGCAGCCAGCTGCTCGGCGGCAATGCGGGCCTCGTTGACCATCAGGCCAGTAGCCACGATGGCGATGTCATCGCCCTCGGTGATCTGCTCGCCCTTGCCCAGCTCAAAATGGTAGTTGGCCTCGTCGTGGAACACGGGAACCGCCAGACGGCCAAAGCGGAGGTAGACCGGGCCCTGCATCTCGTAGGCGGCACGGACAGCGGCGCGGGCTTCCACATCGTCAGCGGGGCAGATGACCGTCATACCGGGGATGCTGCGCATGAGGGCAAAGTCCTCACAGCACTGGTGGGAAGCGCCGTCCTCGCCCACCGAGATGCCGCCATGGGTGGCACCGATCTTGACGTTGAGGTGAGGGTAGCCGATGGAGTTGCGGATCTGCTCAAACGCGCGGCCCGCGGCAAACATGGCAAAGCTGGAAACAAAGGGGACATAGCCCATGGTGGACAGGCCTGCAGCCACGCCCATCATATTGCTCTCGGCAATGCCGCAGTCAAAGTGGCGGCCGGGGTAAGCCTTGCGGAACACGCCCGTCTTGGTGGCAGCAGCCAGATCCGCGTCCAGCACCACCAGCTCATCGTGGCCCTCGGCGGCCAGCTCTTTCAGGGTATTGCCGTAACTGTCACGGGTTGCGATCTTCTTCACTTCTGCCATCTTACTTGTCCTCCTCTTCCAGCGCGGCGTAGGCTGCGTTCAGCTCCTGCATGGCGATGGCGTACTCCTCATCGTTGGGGCCCTTGCCGTGCCACTCCACAGCGTTTTCCATAAAGGAAACGCCCTTGCCCTTGATGGTGTCCAGAATGATGCAGGTGGGCTTGTCGTTTTCCGCGTGGAAAGCCTTGATGGCGGACTCGATGGCGTCATAATCGTGGCCATTGATGGTCAGAACGTTGAAATTGAAAGCCTTGAGCTTTTCTTCCAGCGGGTGGCTGTCCATGACCGTCTCGGTGGTGCCGTCGATCTGCAGATGGTTGCGGTCCAGGAAGACGCAGAGGTTGGAGAGCTTGTAGTGGGACGCAAACATGAACGCCTCCCAGCACTCGCCCTCTTCCACCTCGCCGTCGCCCACGATGGCGTAGACGCTGACAGGCTGCTGCTTGAGCTTGGCACCCAGTGCCATGCCGCAGGCGGCGGAGATACCCTGGCCCAGGCTGCCGGTGGACATATCCACGCCCGGCACCGTGTTCATGTTGGGGTGGCCCTGCAGGTAGCTGCCGATCTTACGCAGGGTCTTCAGGTCTTCCACCGGAAAATAGCCGCGCTCGGCCAGAGCGGCGTACAGGCCGGGGGCCGCGTGGCCCTTGGAGAGCACCAGACGGTCACGGTCCGGTGCTTTCGGATTTTCAGGGTCAACGTTCATGTCCACAAAATAGAGGTAAGACAGCACCTCTGCAATGTCCAGGCTGCCGCCCGGATGGCCGCACTTGGCGCTGTGGGTCCCCTCGATCACGCCCATGCGGATGTGGCAGGCGTGCTTTGCCAGGGTGAGCTTTTCTGCATTTGTCATGATGGTCCTCCCGTATGAACCTCAGAATTGCAAGAATCTGCAAGATGGATGGCGCGCAATTCCTTGGTGTTTGCCGCGGTTTTGCACTATAGTTCAAGTTTATATTATCTATTCTGTGCAAAAAGGTCAAGTTTTTTCAGCAAAATGTACATCACCGGGCAAAATCCGTCGGAAATGCTCTGCTTTTTGGGCATTTTGCAGCTTCACTTGACAAAAGCCGCGAATCTCTGCTATACTTTTCACAATTTCCGGCAGGAAGCCGGGCCCGCGGGCAGAAGCCCGCCCTTTGCAGCTCATTTTCCCAAACTTTTTGTAACAGACGCCACGAAGGGGTCTGCCTTTGGCATGGATGCCGGGGCAGGCCCCTTTTTTGCGTCACCTCAGGAGGAATCACCATGAAAACCAAAACTTCCGCCACCCGCGGCATCGTGCTGGCGGCCCTGTTTCTCGCGCTGGCCTTTGTGCTGCCCATGATCACCGGCCATGTGCCCCAGGTGGGCAACATGCTCTGCCCCATGCATTTTCCCATCCTGCTGTGCGGCTTTGTTCTGGGCGGCCCCTGGGGCCTTGCCGTGGGCTTTGTGGCCCCGCTGCTCCGCTCGGTGCTGTTCGGGATGCCCCCGATGTTCCCGGTTGCCATTTCCATGGCCTTTGAGCTGGCCACCTACGGCTTTGTTTCCGGCGTCGTTTACCGCCGGGTCCAGCACACCCTGCCGATGATGTTTGCCACTCTCCTCTCCGCCATGGTGGCAGGCCGTCTGGTCTGGGGTGCCGTCCGGTTCATCCTGGCCGGGCTCACCGGTTCCAGCTTCCCGTTCTCAGCATTCCTGTCCGGCGCGCTCCTTACCGCCGTGCCCGGCATCCTTGCCCAGCTCATTCTGATCCCGCTCATCGTCAACGCGCTGACCAAGGCAAAGCGGATCGACTGATTTTTTACAGCACAAAAGGGCTGACACACGAAGTGCCAGCCCTTTTCTCATACTTTTGAAAATTATTTCTTCTGGAGGAAGTCCGGCAGGGGCTTGCCCTCCTTGCGCCACTGGTGATACTCGGCGGTGGCCGCAAACTCCACGTCGCCGGCGGAGTTCAGAGCCGTTTCCACGGAGTCCTGCACCACGCCGATGATGAAACCGACGCCGACCATCTGCATGGCAATGTCGTTGGAGATGCCAAACAGGGAGCAGGCCATGGGGATGAGCAGCAGGGAGCCGCCCGCCACGCCGGAAGCGCCGCAGGCACCCAGGGCACTCATGGTGCTCAGGACAACGGCGGCGGGCAGAGAGACCTGAATGCCCAGGGTGTTGGCCGCAGCCAGCGTCATGATGGTGATGGTGATGGCCGCGCCGTCCATGTTGATGGTGGCACCCAGCGGGATGGAGACGGAGTACATATCCTTATCGAGGCCCAGCTTCTCGCACAGGGCCATGTTGACGGGGATGTTTGCCGCCGAGCTGCGGGTGAAGAACGCGGTCAGGCCGGATTCTTTCAGGCAGCGGAAGACCAGCGGATAGGGGTTACAACCCAGATAGATAAACATGATGAGCGGCGAAACGATGAGCGCCATAAAGAGCATGGTGCCCACCAGCAGGGCCAGCAGCTTGCCGTACTGGGTAAAGATGGACAGGCCATTGCTGGAAACGTTGGAGTACACCAGACCCATGATGCCGAACGGAGCCAGGTTGATGATCCAGCGGACGATCTTGGAAACGGCGTCAGCCGTGTTGGAGAGGAAAACCTTGGTGCTCTCGGCACCGATCTTCTTCATGGCAAGGCCAAACAGGCAGGCCCAGAACAGGATGCCGATGTAGTTGCCGTTCATGATGGCGCTGACGGGGTTGGCCACAAAGTTGGCCAGCAGGGTGTTCAGCACCTCGCCCAGACCCTGGGGAATGACGTCCGATTCTGCCGCGTCCGCCAGGACGACAGTGACCGGGAACAGAAAGCTGGTGACGGATGCAATGGCCGCCGCCAGAAACGTGGTGAGCATGTACAGCCAGATGACCGTGGCAAAGCGTCGGTCCAGCTTGGACGAGCCCTGCGCCAGCGCGCTGGCCACGATGACAAAGACCAGCACCGGGGCAATGCCTTTCAGGGCACCGACAAACAGGGTGCCGAGCTCCGCGACCCAGCCAGCCCCCGGGACTGTCAGTGCCAGCACCGCGCCGATGACCAGACCGCACAGGATGCGGACGATCAGGCTGATGCTGTTGTACTTGGCAGCAGCCGCATTCAAAGTTTTCATATCGAAACACTCCTCTGTTTTCACTGTGCGCCCATTGCGCACATATTTTCCCATTCCTCTACCAGGAACATGTACGATTATAGTCGTGTATGAGCCGAAAGTCAAAGATTTTAGCCAATTATTTTGTTTTTCATCTAAGAGTGTACTAAGATAAACTTTTTTCATCTGTATCTGTACCGAGAACAGTTTTGACACAAGCAAAAAAACTCCCGCCGTTTTTCACGCGGCGGGAGTCCTGTTTATGGTCTATTTCAATCGAGATAGTGCACTTTTCCGGCCACAAAGCCCTGAATGCCCATGCCCGGCGCGTCCGAGACGGTAATGTTCTTTTCATCGAACGTGGCACCGCCGAGGATGTGATCCTCACTGCAGAGCACAGGGCCATCCAGGTCGATCCTGGTAATGATCTTCTTGGCGCAGGCCAGCTCCACAGCGGCGTTGACCGAGATCTTGGCCTCCAGCATGCAGCCGATCATGCACTCCACGCCGTACACCTCAGCGGCGGCGGCAATGCGGAGGGCGTTGGTGATGCCGCCGCATTTCATCAGTTTGATGTTCACGAGGTCGGCAGCGCCCGTCTGCATGATCTTGAGGGCATCCGCCGGGCTGAACACGCTCTCATCGGCCAGCACCGGCACATCGGCGTGGCGGGTGACGTACTGCATCCCCTCCAGATCGGCGGCGGGGACAGGCTGCTCCACAAACTCGATGTCGAGGCCCTTGTCCTGCATCTGGTTCAGGATGCGGACGGCCTGCTTGGCGTTCCAGGCCTGGTTGGCGTCAATGCGGATGCAGATGTCCTTGCCCACGGCCTCGCGGACGGCGGCCAGACGGGCCACATCCAGCTCCGGGTCAATGCCGACCTTGACTTTCAGGCAGTCGTAGCCGCGCTGGACGGCGGTGCGGGCATCCCGGGCCATCTCCTCCGGGGCGTTGACGCTGATGGTGATGTCGGTGACGATGTTCTTCCGGGCACCGCCCAGCATCCGGTAAACCGGGGCGTTGTATTTCTGGCCCAGCAGATCCCACAGGGCCATATCCACGGCGGCCTTGGCACTGGTGTTGTGGACAAGGGCTTTCTGGACCGCGGCGGTCAGGTCCTCAAACTCGTCGAGGTCACGGCCCAGAATGGCCGGGGCAATGTGATCCTGAATGGCACCGAGGATGGCCCCGGTGGTGTCGCCGGTGATGACGCCAGTGGGGGGCGCTTCGCCATAGCCCACCGCGCCGGTATCGGTGTGGAGCTCTACGATGACGTCCTCCACACTGTTGACAGTGCGCAGGGCGGTTTTGAACGGAACGCGGAGCGGGGTCGAAATGCGGCCCAACTTGACCTGTGTGATCTTCATGTCAAAACCTCCTTAATGTTCCAGCGGCATGGTAAGGGACATCCGCTGGTAGGCAAAGCGGGGGGAACCGTCTGCCACATGGATGACGCCGCAGCGGGTAAAACCGGTTTCTTCCAGGATGTGCTGCATGGCTTTGTTGTCGGCGTGGGTGTCGGCGCGCAGGCTCTCGCAGTGCTCCAGGCACCAGGTGATGACATCCGTTGCCACGCCCTTGCGCTTGCCCGCCGAGGCCAGCCGATGGATGGTGCCGTAGGGCAAGGTGTCGTTGAGCCACTGGCCGTCCTCGATCACGGCATACGTGGGGTCCGGGCCGAGGATGAATGCAAACACCGCTTCCAGCTCGCCATTGACGAGGTAGACAAACAGGCGGTTGGAATCAATATCCTCTTTCAGCAGCTCTTCCGGCGGGAAGCTGGTGCCCCACTGGGCGGGGTTGCCGGCGGCGGCCATGGTCTCCCGGGCGCGGGCATAGATTTTCAGGATCTCGGGCAGATCCGAGCGGGTCGCTCCACGAAACATACAGTTCCACCTTCTCTTTCCGTGCCGGGGCGCTCCCCGCACACAGCATCATTTCTATCATAATAGCACAATCGGCCCGCAATTTCCAGATTTTGCGGCACAGGGACCTCTCTGCACAAAAAAAGATGCACTGCACAAAGCGGCAGTACATCTTTCAAGAGGAGCCGGGCGTATTCACGCGCTGGCCCGGACGCGCGGGGTGCGGCTGCGGCGGTACTCCCGGGGGCTGACGCCATACCGCTCATGGAAAAGGCGGTAGAAGTAGCTGGTGTTCTCGTAGCCGACGTAAGTAATGATCTGCTGGATGTTCCAGTCGCTGCGGCGGAGCAGCCGGGCGGCGGTCTCCATCCGGTGCTTCTGCAGCAGTTCTTTGTAGGTCTTGCCCGTCTGGGCACGGACGCACTCGCTGACATAGGCCAGCGAGACGCCGTAACTGCGGGCCACGTTGGAAAGGCTTGCTTCCCGGTAATTCTGGGTGATCTCGTGCAATGCCGCCTGGACCAGCGCTTCCCGGCTGACCGTTTCGCCGCGCGCTTCCAGCGGGAATTTTTCGATGTTTGCCATAGAGTGTGTCCTCCATTGTGGTGCGGCGGGCGGGGGACAGGGGGGACGCCGGACGCCCGCCGCCACCAGTTACGCCAGCTTCCGCCCGGAAGCTGTTCTGTATGGGATACGAATGGCGCGGGACGAAAATTGCGTTTTTTGTAATTTTCACAAGTTCTTTGCAAGGAAACCTCTCCGTCTGCACTGGAGTGCAGACAGCTCCCCTGACAGGGGAGCTCCATTGCGGAATCCAAAAAAGCCGCCGCAGCGTCCCGCCGCGGCAGCTCTTTCCGGAAAGTGAGGAAAACACGAAAAACTCATCCGGGAGAAACACATCTTGAACTTTAAAACAGAGTCTCGTTGTGGTAGCAGCCGGTGCGGACAAACTCCACCCACTCGGCCAGGTTGACAGCGTGATCGCCGATCCGCTCCAGATACTTGATGACCATGAGCAGATCCAGCGCGGCATCCACCTTGCCGGGGTCGGCAGCGATCTCCCGGGCCAGCGTGTGCTTGATGGCGTTGAAATCGTAATCCACCTCATCGTCAGCGGCGATGACTTTACGGGCAGCCGTCTCGTCCTCTGCCGTGAGGGCGGCAAGGGCGTCCAGGATCATCTGGTAAGCTTTCTGGCCCATCCGGATGGCCTGACTGACCGCCGGGTCGCCCTCCTTGCGGACGGTGACCAGATGGGGGATAATCTCGGCGATATCGGCGGCGTGGTCGCCGATCCGCTCCATGTCCGTGACGACTTTCATGGCCGTGGAAATGCGGCGCAGATCGCCCGCCACGGGCTGCTGGCGGAGCAGCAGGGTCATGCAGCGGTGCTCAATGTCCCGCTCCATGTTGTTGATCCGGCCATCGCCCTTGACGATGCCTGCCGCGGCGTCCGCGTCGGCGGTGCAGAGGGCTTCCAGCGCGTCCTCCACGGCGTCGGCGGAGCTGCGGCCCATTTCGGCCAGCGCGGCTTTCAGGGCCTCGAGGTCGGAATCATATTGTGTACGGATGCTCATGGGTTCCACCTCTTTCCAACCTTAACCAAAGCGGCCCGAGATATAATCCTCGGTCCGTTTGTCCTGCGGGGTGCTGAAGATCTGAGCCGTGGGGCCCGCCTCCACCAGCTCGCCCAGCAGGAAGAACGCGGTGCGGTCGCTGATGCGGGCCGCCTGCTGCATGTTGTGGGTGACGATGACCACGGTGTAGTTCTTTTTCAGCTCGCTCATCAGCTCTTCCACTTTCATGGTGGAGCCGGGGTCCAGGGCGCTGGTGGGCTCGTCCATCAGCAGCACTTCCGGCTTGACGGCCAGTGCCCGGGCAATGCACAGGCGCTGCTGCTGGCCGCCGGAAAGGCCCAGGGCGCTCTTTTTCAGGCGGTCTTTCACCTCGTCCCAGAGGGCGGCGCCCCGCAGGGAGCTTTCCACCAGCTCATCCAGCTCGGCCTTGTTCTTCACGCCGTGGAGCTTGGGGCCGTAGGTGATGTTATCGTAGATGCTCATGGGGAACGGGTTGGCTTTCTGGAACACCATACCCACCCGGCGGCGCAGGGTGGTGAGTTCCATCTCCCGGGCAAAGATATCCTGGCCTTTGAGCCGGACATCCCCCTCGATGCGGACACCAGGGACCAGATCGTTCATCCGGTTGAGCGTTTTGAGGAACGTGGACTTGCCGCAGCCGGAGGGGCCGATGAGGGCCGTGATCTCCCGCTCGCCCACGTCCAGCGAAATATTTTTCAGGGCCTTGAAATCCCCATACCAGAGGTTGAGGTTTTTGGCCGAGATGACAGGGGTTGTATCAGGCATAGTAATCCCTCGATGATTGCTTCTGTTTCAGTTTCGTTTTGGCAAGCCGGGCGGCCAGATTGATGGCCAGCACCAGCACCAGCAGCACCGCGCCGATGGCCCAGGCCGAATCAAAGTCGCCATCCTCAAAGGCCCGCAGGTAGAGCAGGACCGAGAGGGTCGCGCCGTTGGAGGTGTAAGCCTTGACGACGTTCTGGGCAATGACCTCCGCCGCGCCTGCCGTAAACAGCAGGGCGGCACTCTCGCCCACGATGCGGCCCACCGCCAGGATGCAGCCCGTGACGATGCCGTCCACGCTGCAGGGGAGCACGATGGTGCGGATGATGTGCCATTTGCCCGCGCCCAGACCCAGCGCGCCCTCCCGGTAGCCCTGGGGCACCGTTTTGAGGGATTCCTGGGTAGTGCGGATGATGGTGGGCAGGTTCATGATGACCAGCGTCAGGCTGCCGGAGAGCAGGCAGGTCTTGAAGCCCAGCGTCTGGGCAAAGACCAGCATACCCACCAGACCATAGATGATGCTTGGGATGCCTGCCAGCGTCTCGTTGGTGAACTCGATCACCTCAATGAGGCGGCGGTTGGTGGCGTACTCGGTCAGATAGACTGCCGCGCCCACGCCCAGCGGCAATACGATGAGTAATGTCAGCAGAATGACATACAGTGTGTTGAGGATGGCGGGCAGGATGCCGTCGGTGCCTTTCAGCACGCTGGCCGTGGTGGTGAGGAACTCCACACGGATGTGGGGGATGCCCCGCGCCAGCACCATGGCGATGATGCCAGCCACCAGTACGATGACCAGTGCAGCCGCCACCCAGACGGCGGCGGTGAAGAAGCGGTTCCAGGCCCTGCGGGAGGGAGAGAATTCCGCATTATTCATTGCGGCTGCCCCCTTTCAGGACGATGTTGAGCACCACATTGATGAGCATGATGAAGAGGAACAGCACCAGCGCGATGCTGAACAGCGCCTGTTTCTGCAGGCCGCTGGCGTAGCTCATCTCCTTCGCAATGGCCGTAGTCAGGAAGGTGACGCTGCGGAAGAGGCTGTCCGGCATATTCGGGCTGTTGCCGGCCACCATCATGACGGCCATGGCCTCGCCGATGGCGCGGCCGATGCCCAGCACGATGCCCGCGGCGATGCCGCTCTTTGCCGCTGGGACGCTGATCTTGAACCATGTTTCGGTGTCCGTAGCGCCCAGCGCGAGGCTGCCCTGCTCATACTCCGGCGGGACAGCGTTGAGGGCCGTCACCGACACCGAGACGATGCTGGGCAGGATCATAACGGACAGCACCACGATGGCCGACAGCAGGCAGGCGCCCGAGGCCTTGCCAAAGGCTTTTGCTACCGCAGGCACCAGCACCTGCATCCCCAACAGACCGAACACCACGCTGGGGATGCCGCTCAGCAGCTCCACCGCCGTGACCACGACGTTCCGCACGCCGGGTGCTGCGGCCTTTGAGAGGAACACCGCTGTCAGCAGGCCCACCGGCACGCCGATGAGGGACGCGCCCAGCGTGCCGTAGATGCTGGAGAGCACAAAGGGCAGGATGCCGTACTTCGGCTCGGCGGCCGTGGAGGCCCACTCGGTGCCGAAGAGGAATTTCAGCGGGCCGATCTTCCCGATGGCGGGCAGGCCCGACAGGAACATATAAACCGTGATGACAGCCACACAGCCCACCGCGAGGATGCCGCAGAGAAAGAAGATGGCATTCATGATGGCCTCCAGCCACTGGGCCGGAGTGCGGGGCAGCTCAAACTTTTTCATAAAAACACCTGAGCGTTCGCGCTCAAAATCACTCGTTCACCGGGACAGCGCCAGCAGTGCGGATGAGGTCGGCGGCGTCAGCGCTGGTAGCAAAGTCGAAGAAGGCCTGAGCCTGAGCGGAAAGGGTGACAGCGTCGTTGGTGACGAAGACAAAGGGACGCTGCACCTCGTAGCTGCCATCCTTGACGGTCTCTTCGCTGCACTCCACGCCGCCGACGGTCACAGCCTTGACGGTGTCACCGACAGCAGACAGGGAAGCGTAGCCGATGGCCAGAGGGTTGGCCTCCACCGCGCTGATGACAGCGCCGGTAGCGGTCAGCTCCTGTGCATACTTGCAGGAGTCCTTGACGTCCACGATGCTCTCGAAGCCGTCGCGGGTGCCGGAGCCAGCCTCACGGCCCACCAGAACGATCTCGCCGTCGTCGCCGCCGACCTCAGACCAGTTGGTGATCTCGCCGGTGAACATCTGCTTGAGCTGGTCCACGGTCAGGTCCGCCACCTTGCTGCCCTTGTTCACGATGATGGCGATGCCGTCCAGTGCCACGGTGGTGCCGTCCACATCGTTCTTCTCATCGTCCTTCAGGGCACGGGAGGACAGGCCGATGTCCAGGGTCTTGTCGGTGGCACCGGTGATGCCTGCGCCGGAACCGGTGGGGTCATAGCTGACGGTAACGCCCGGCTCCACCTCGGCAAAGCCTTCGGTCAGGGCAGCGATGACGTTCTTCATGGAAGTGGAACCGCCGGTGGCCACATTGCCGCTCAGGGTGCCGGCAGCAGTGCTCCCGGCAGCGGAAGAAGCGGTGGATGCCGTAGCAGAAGAAGCGGAACCGCCGCAGGCGGTGAGGGCAGCAGCGGCTGCCACGGTGCCGCAGACAGCCAGGAACGAACGACGCGTGATCTTTTTCATAATATTTTCCTCCAGATCGGGCCGGGCACCCGCCCGGCGTCTCTTATTGTGCTTCTTTGGGAACGGCCTTATTGTAGCGCATTCCCGCCGGAGGCTGCGACCATACACGGGCAAAATGCAGGTAAAACTTTGGGGGCCGGGCCTGGCTTTTGCAAGGAGCTTGTAAACTGACGGTGAAAACCGTGGCACATTTCTTTACATTGCCGGAAAAACTGCCCAAAACCATCCTTCTGCCCCTGGGCAGAACGGCAAAAAGCCCCGGGCACTCTTTCCAGAGTGCCCGGGGCAAAGGGTTCTTGATCCGATCAGCCGACCCGGGTGGCAACAAAACTGTTGTCGTCTCGTTTCATCAGGAACAGCACACCCGTTATGTTGTTGATGGTAATGGTCATTACGGCAGGCTTGCCGTCCAGGAAATTCTGCCGGGCTTCATCGGTGGGGAAGCTCAGCTTCAGGTCCTTTTCCTCTGTGGCAAAGGGCTTGCCCACCAGCGCATCCGAAACAAAGAACGGTCCGGTGGGGGCCACCTGGGTCAGGTTCGCGTCAACGACCACAGCCTTAAACATGTTGTTGTAGCTGCCGCCCTGCCAGCTGCTGCCGCCTGCATCATAACGCAGCTTCACCTTTCCGGTGATGGCACCCTTGTTGTTGCCGGAGACGGTGCCCAGGTTCACGTCCAGGCCATACACCTTTACGATGAAGGGGCCGATCTGGACCTCATTGTCTGCCAGCTGGCCGCCGCCGCAACCGGTCAGCAGGCCAGACAGGGACACTGCTGCCGCAGCAGCCGCAGCCCCTTTCAGAAATGTGCGCCGAGTCATTTTTGTTGTCATAAGAAAAACCTCCTTTTCAGCAATTGCTGTTTCACCTTTACATCCCTGCGTCGGGGTCTCCCTTACAGGCGCAGGCTCCCGTCCGGGGCGTAGAACTGCACATATTTGCGCCACTGGCTCTCGCTGATGGTGCGTTTGTAGCAGCTCACCAGGGCGTCCAGCGCGTCCTTGTCGCTCAGCTCCGGCGCACCGGGGCAGGGCAGCACCAGGATGCGGAACCACGCGTCAAACAGGTGCTCATAGTAACCGGTGTCGCGGGCACCGCACCGGGCGTAAAAGCCCAGGCGGCGCACGGCCATGGCCTCGTCCTCAGCCTTTTCGGGCATTTCGGCCTCAATGATGATGGCCTGTGCCCCGGCTTCGTACTCCGGCAGGGCTGCCAGCAACTTTGCGCCAAGGCCGCCCGCGCGGTAGGCGGGCACCACGGCAAAATAGTCCAGCTGGCTGATGGCACTGCCCTCCGGGCGCACCATGAGCAGGTAGGCGGCCAGCGTCTCCCCGTCAAACACGCCCCAGGTGTGGGCAAGGCCCTCGGCCTCGCTGGTCAGGATCATACTCAGCGGCTTGAGCTCCCCGGCGGGAAAGTCGCGGCGCATTTCCTGCAGATACACGTCGGTCAGCTCGCCGGGGGTCAGCAGCCGCCAGGTAAAGGTCTTGTTCATACGATGCGGGTCCCTTTCTGGATCACGGCCTTGATGTTCAGCTCCTTGTCGGCCAGGATCACGTTGCCGTAACGACCGGCGGCCAGGCTGCCGTAATCGTTGTCCACGCCGATGCTCCGGGCCGGGTTCTCGCTGGCGGCGCGCACGGCGCTCTCCAGCGGCACGTTCATCTCCAGCACGGCACGCTTCATGCAGTCGTACAGGCAGGTATTGCTGCCGGCAATGGTACCGGGCTGCTCGGTCAGGGTGGCCAGCGGGCCCTTGACCGTGACAGCCTGTCCGCCCAGACTGTACTGGCCGTCCGGCAGGCCGCAGGCCATCATGCTGTCGGCGATCAGGCACACATGGTCGGCCCCGAAGGTGTTGAAGGTGAACCGCACCATGGCCGGGTGGATGTGCACGTTGTCGGTGATGAGCTCCACCTCTGCGCCGTGCTCCAGTGCCGCAATGATGGGGCCGGGGGCACGGTGGGTGATGCCGGGCATGGCGTTGTACAGGTGGGTCATGTGGGTGGCACCGGCCTCAAAGGCCTGCACGGCAGTGTCGTAGTCGGTGCAGGTGTGGGCAATGGAGATGCGCACCTCATTGTGGCATTCCTTGATGAAATCCAGGTTGCCCGGCTCTTCGGGGGCCACGTCCACCAGCTTGATCAGACCGCCCGCGCGCTTCTGCAGGCGGCGGAACATCCCCGCGTCAGCACCCTGCACATACTCCGGGTTCTGGGCACCCACCTTCTTGGGGCTGATGAAGGGGCCTTCCATGTTGATGCCCACCAGATCTGCGCCCTTGCCGTTTTTGTGGGCGGCGGCGGCGTCCATCACATGGTTCAAAAACTCTTCCGGGTAGGTCATAGTGGCAGGGCAGATGGCCAGCACGCCCTTGCTGGCCTCAAAGTCGGCCAGCGTCTGAATGGCCTCCTCGGTGCCGTCGCAGAAGTCCTTGCCCATGGCCCCGTGGAAGTGGATGTCCACCAGACCCGGCAGGGCATACAGGCCCTCGGCGTCGATCACCTCTTCGCCCGCTTCCGGGGCGGCAAAGGGCACGATGCGCCCGTTGCGGATGAACAGCGTACCGCGCTCAAAGGTGTGGCGCGGCGTATAAACCAGTGCATTCTGAATGATCATGCAAAACACCTCGTTCTTCTCAGCGGCCGCCTCCCTGCGGGGACGCCGCATCCATTTGATCTGAGTATAACACGTTCCTTTTTGGAAGAAAAGCGGTTTGTGTGAACAAAAAGCCGCCGGGAACGGGCGCTTTCTGCGCCCGCCCCCGGCGGTGTCATGCGGAGGCAACCAGCCCTCCGCGCCTGTTTTGTTTTACCGAAGTGCCAGTTACAGCATCTTCTTCAGCTCGTCGTACACGAACTGAACCTTGGTGCCGATGATGACCTGGCAAGCGTTCTTGCTGGGACGGATGACACCGGCAGCACCGGCAGCCTTGACAGCCTTCTCGTCAACCTTAGCGTTGTCGAGCACCTCAAAGCGCAGGCGGGTTGCGCAGTAGCCAACGTCCTTCACGTTCTCCTTGCCGCCGACAGCAGCCAGAACAGCAGAAGCAACCTCAGTGTAGTTGTTGTTGGCCAGAACGACCTTCTTCTCAGTCTCTTCGTCGTCATCCTCACGGCCGGGGGTCTTCAGGTCGAACTTGGTGATGGCGAAGTAGAACACTGCGTAGAACACCACGAATGCAGCGATGCCCAGAGGAATGATCATCCAAGTCTTAGCAGCTGCAGGCAGGGAAGCGGAGAACACCAGGTCGGTGGCGCCTGCGGAGAAGCAGAAGCCAGCACGGAAACCGGAGTAGTAGGTGATGACGGTAAAGATGCCGTACAGAGCAGCGTACACAACGTACAGGGGGAAGCACAGGAACATGA
>OFMN01001449.1_pt1 | contig 15704 bp, 20 predicted proteins | sample 1541791 | NCBI WGS metagenome assembly OFMN01 (sample SAMN04209248, study PRJEB22552) | human gut metagenome | biome: gut; material: feces | host: Homo sapiens | place: USA: Oklahoma
AGGGAATTACACCCTGCCCTGAAGATTTTATTTAATTGTATAGTAATTATAATGTCTTTAACTCTTATTGTCAAGTTTTTGGCTAATTAGTATAATATCTGCTTTTTTTGAGAGTCTGTTAAAAATGAATTTATCACGGGTCTTTGACAGTTACATCGATCATAAAGTCCATCAATCCCGCATAAACTCTAAGTTTTCTTTGTCAATCAATTTGTTTTGATTTATAGTAATGTCGAAAGTACTTGAATTTTTTTAATCAGATAGTATTATCTTTTATAGAATCTTATCTATTACTGCATAAACATTGAAATCCCTTGATTTTACTGCATTTTACAAAAATTTCTCTCTAACAAAAACATTACTATATTTTAAAACTTATCTCAAAACTGCCGCAAAACCCATAAACACTGGACTTACAGCAGTTTTTTATTTACGCAACTGTCAAAGACGGGAATATATTATAAAATTAAATCTTTGCTCCTAGCAAATAAAAAATCAAGCAGAAAATATCTCAAATAAATTCTCTGCTTGATTAAAATCCTTTTATTATCTATTTTTTATAAATCTTCTAATATTTTCCTCACATCTATATCCTAAAATACAAAATAATAATGCTTGTATTCCTCTTCCTACTGCATTATTAATATCTGGAGTTAGAACAATAAAAAATAAAATAAGATAACCAATTCCTATAATTAAATATCTATTATTTTTTTTATTTTTCAATTCATTTCACCTACCTAAAACAAAACAAATACAATTAATCTCGCTCCTATTCCTGCAAATGTTTTTGGAATTCCTACTTTTTGTAATGCATGCTGAATTGCGTCTGTAATTGTCCCCTCTGCATTAGCTGCGATATTAAGAACTGCTGATACTTTTTGATATGTAAGATACTTCTCAACCTTTTCTGCTGCTGCTTTTGGTAATTTTTTTGCAGCCTTTCGAATTGCCTTCTCAAATGCTTTAGCTCCTATATGTTTAAGTTTTTTTAACATTGCTTTAGCTGCTATCTTTGCAGCCTTTGATTTTACCCCTCTTCCATAGCCATTACTCACATTGATATTATCTTCCTTTAATGAATCATTAAAGGCTTGAGCAAATGCACTCATTTCACTTTTAGTTAATGTAGTTTCTGCATCAGATGATTGTGTACTTATTCCGTATATGATATCATTTTCATTAAAAATATCATCATTCAACGATACATCTTCCTCCGTTGCTGTAATTTCATCAGCATAAACATTAACTCCTGAAAGAGCCGTAGTTCCAATAATAACTGAAGATAAAACAATTGCTACATTCTTTTGAAATTTAAAATTCATAGATGTCCCTCCCTATTGCTAGATTGTTATTTCATCAACCATATTAGTCCTACCAATTTTTTATGTCAATAGTTTTTTGTTTATTATTATATACAAAACTAATTGTTTTAATGGTATTGATTTTTTTATCAAAATGATTTAGACTGTAGATACTAGTAGATAGAGGATATGCTATTAGTCTTTGTCGGCAGTAGAGAGCTGGGGTTTGCCGCCTTTCTAATCAAGAATTTTTACTTTATTATTTTAGAATCAAATTATATTTATATATATAAAAAGCAATCAAATTATTGATTGCTTTTTTGTTTTCAGAAAGGAAAATTCTTGAATCCTTGACAGGCTCTACGAAAGGAGGTTTTTATGATAAAATTTTCTATTGTCGACATCAATTTATACTTAATATTAGCATATCATTTAATTTATATAACTATCAACTGCCTGTCTGTCAATCGCAACATTACTACTATATATGTATATGGAAGAATTTGCTTCCTATGTACAAAACGTTGCTTCTAAACACAATTCAAGATTAATTAACATTAATGAAAAAATCAACTCAATGCAGTCACTTGCATTGATAAAAAACGAAAAAAGAAACAATTTAAAAATAGGATTATACTTTTTGATTTCTCACAATTACAAAATTGTCTTAAAACGAAATGCAAAAGGAAACCGGAAATATCAAATTGTAACAGAAGATAAAAAACTTCTTTGTTTACGTTCTACTGTACACGAAAATGATAAAAAATTAAAAGCATTATTTAATGGAGACCATTATAAAGTAACACCAGCGGCTCTATTTCGGTTATCAATTGCACTTTCTCTTACTTTTGAGGACGCATATGACTGGTATCTTGCTTGGGGATATGATTTATCATCTGATGCATATCAATGTGAGGAGTTTGCAAAACTTTTGCGTAAATACTGTATCAAGTCTGGTCATTCATTAGAAGTTTCTGACGTTCACGAAAGATTATATCAGGCTGACCTTTATTCACAAATTCATCATTTAGGTGCATTATATCCAAGAGACCGAAATAAAAAGTAACAGAAACAAGAACAAAATGATATTCTTTATATATAAATACAGCTATATATTTTTAATTAATATATAGCTGTATTTATTATAATTTTAAATCTTAATCTGGTTTATATAAACCAAAACCATGTTCCCGATGGTAAGCTGGTCCTTGTGGCTTTTTACCATTCCAATACTTATCACTTCTTACTTTATCATATAATTTCAATATATTCCAAAATTCTACTCTCTTATCAATATCATATTGAGGATTTCTGTACTTATCTTGTACAATTTTTCTTTCTATTTCCCATTCCTTATCCGTTAATTTTTTTATTCTTTCATAACTATACTTAGGAGCTTCTTTTTTTTAAATAAAATTATATACTCCCACAGCACTTAATATGCCTATACCCAATATCATTTCTTTTATTTTTGCCATATCAATTCCTCCGATATTTCTAATTGATAATCTATTATAAATTATTTTTCTTCATGTCAATAATAACACAAATCTATTCTTATTCATATTTTACAAACATACTTATTTATTTTATTATCTACAATTCTTAAAATTTGCCTTTTTAAATTGTATTAATTTATATACAAAATAAAGTTTTTTTTACTCAATATGAATAATCAATATGCGTTAAACTAAGCTCAACATCGATGTTAGAGTTACAAGTCAATTAGCACAATCAAACGAAAGGGGGTAATCATGAATATACTGAACGTCTGTATTGATGCCGTCAAAACAGTAGGTACAGAACTTATACTCATTGGCATCCGTCCTTATTATAAATATGAGGATGGAAAAAAAGTAGATAAGATTGAGGGTTATCGTTACGAAATCGTTCTCTGTCAACGCAAATATGAACGACTATTTGTCAAAATTGCAGGCGACCAGCGTATTCCTTTTAATGAAGATGAAGGTGGACTTCCAGTCCAATTTGAAAATCTTGAACTTCATGTTTATTATCAATGGAAAACTGGCACTTACGAGATATCCGCCACGGCTACTAACATACAGACCTACAAGAAAGGATAGTAGAAAGGGATGTCTAATCCCTTTCTACTATCTTAGCGTAAAAGGTAGTATTACCTTTTACGTTACAAGTAGCTTGTAGCATCACACATATAGAAAGGAGTGATAATTGAATGAAGAATCCAAATTCTCAATCACGAAAATGGTTATTTACCATTCAAAAACCATCTCAATGTGGCTTATCAAATGAATATGTTCATTCTGTATTGCAAGGCTTAATGACAGTAGATTACTATTGTTTCTGCCGTGAGATTGCAAAAACAGGTTCTGAACACATGCATATATTCATTTACAGTCACTCCCCAATCCGATTTTCAACGGCTAAAAAGCGATTCCCAATGAGTCATTTAGATAAAGCTCTCGGAACTTGCGCCGAAAACCGTGCTTATCTCTTAAAAGAGGGAAAATGGGCATCAACGGAAAAAGCAGAAACTAGCATAAAAGGCAGTTTTCAGGAATGGGGAACAATCCCAGCAGAAGGGAAAGAAACTAATCCACAAAAGAGTAAATTAATTGAGTTAATTCAGTCTGGCATGACAACGAGTGAAATCATTCTTAGCAATCCAAATTATGCGTTCAAAACAAACGATATTAATGTATTGCGAGAGACTCTACTGTCTGATAAATACTCACGTGTTAATCGTGAGTTAAATGTCACGTACATCTTCGGTAGTACTGGTGCTGGAAAAAGTCACTATATATTTGACCACCATTCTCCGCTTGACATCTGCCGTATCACAAGTTATGGTAACAAATTAAATTCGACAAAATTTGATTCCTACCATGGCCAAAATACATTGGTATTTGAAGAATACCATTCGCAGATTTCCTTACCGGAAATGCTCAATATATTAGACATTTACCCATTGCAACTTCCGGCCAGATATAATGACCGCATTGCATGTTATAGCAATGTCTATATTGTGTCAAATCTGCCCCTAGATGCTCAATACGCTGATTATCAAGCTTATGATAAAGAAACATGGAACGCTTTTATTCGACGTATCACATCTATTAAGGAGTTCAAACGTAATGGCGTATCTACCATAATTATTGACCATGACAAGAAGGAGTATCTGCTATGACACAAAAAAACAGGACTCAACAACAATTAGGGGATAATTATATCCCCTTAAGAATTGCATATCGTATACAAACATTTATGCGAAGATTAAGAAATGATTTCAAAGTGCAAAAAGTATTCTTTATGTATATAATCATTATGTTATTTTGCAATCTTTTTATCAATGTTACCGTTAATAATTCTATCAAAATGATGGAATCTAAGGTTTCTATGCTAGTATTTGGAGGACTACTTTTATTAGTTTTATTTTTTAAATACAGCGATGGATTTCTTGACAGAAAATACTATGATTTGTTTTTCTCAATAGGATTTAAAAATTCTGCTAACATTCCGCCTATATTGATATCGCAGGAATGTATAGATAATTCAATCCAATTAATTTTTGACAATGTTGGTATACCTTTTTCATATTGGCAAAATCATAAAGAAGAGTTGGAAAGTATATTAAATATTTCTATTTCTTCAATTAAAATTGGAAAAAATAATCGGCAAATTATTATTAACGCATGTCATGGAAAATTTGATTATAGTAAAGATATTTATTGGAATGACGAAAATCATCCACAAAATAAAGGCTCTCTCTTAATAGGAGAGTCTTTATTTAATAAAATATATGTCTCTTTAAATGATTATCCTCATATCCTCATTGGTGGAGCAACAGGTTCAGGAAAGACATTGCTTTTAAAGCTAATACTAATGCAGTGCATCAATAACGGATTTATTGTTAATATCGCAGATTTTAAAGGCGGTGTCGATTTTGGACGTATCTGGGAAAATCATTGTATGTTTGTTACTGACATCTCAAATACGACAAAAAAACTAGATGAAATCATTTCTGAACTAGAAAACAGGAAAAAATTATATGCCAAAAATGGTTATAAAAACATCTCTGAATACAACAATCATGAACTCATCAAACACAAGCGAATTATATTCGCTTGTGATGAATTGGCAGAACTTCTTGATACCACTGGATTATCACCGAGAGAAAAAGAGCCAATTAAAAAAATTCAAAATCAGCTAAGTAGTCTAGCACGTTTAGGTCGAGCATTCGGAATTCATTTGATTCTTGCAACACAACGTCCAGACGCTAATATCATTAGTGGACAGATAAAAAATAATATCAGTTATAAAATCTGCGGACGTGCTGACCAAGTTTTAAGTCAGATTATTCTTGATAATACCGATGCCTCGACATATATTCCATCAGATTCAAAAGGATTGTTTCTAAATCAAGATGGCACATTATTCAAGGCATACCTTTTTGATGAAACAACAGACATACAAGGCGGTGGTCGTATGCACACGGAACAATAACAACTAGGGAAGAACTTTTATCAATCTACTTTCGCCAACTGTTCAGACCTGTTATAATTATTCCTGAAGAGAACCCTGTTAAAAAAGAAATGCAAACTTTAACAGAAAAAAAATTTTTAGAGGAATTTTATAATACAAAAGGTCACAACTGGCGAAAGGATAAAACCTCTGGAAGATATCTTGTATATGTTTATGATGAAGCATATAAAAATCATCGTAAACTACTATCTAAACCAACTAAACAAGCATTAGATAAAGCAGTAATTAAACATTACCATGCAAATGAATCTACCTTTGAAGATTTATATTTTGATTATTACTCATTAAGATTTGGAACAGAAAGCAATTCAACTCGTGACAGGTGGGATTGTACATGGAATACTTATTTTGCGAATAATCCTTTTATTCAAAAACCAATAAGTCAATATTCTTTAGGCGACATTGAAGATTTTGTTTACCCTATCGTAAATAAAAAAATGACTCGTAAGCAGACTCAAAAAATATTGAATATCTTAAAAGAGGTATTTCATCGTTCTGTTTCCAAAGATTATCGTGTAAATAATCCGATGACTGAATTTTCAATTCCTGACTCTTATTTTGTTCGAGAATACGATAAAGATGTTGAAGAATCTGTTTTAAATTCCTTTGAATTTAAACTTTTACAAAAGGAACTTTTTCGAGAAATTGAAGATTTTCCAAAATATTCAACTGCTTTCGCCATCTTACTGGATGCTTATACTGGTGCTCGTGCTGGCGAGGTAGTCGCATGGAAATGGTCTGATATTTCTTTCAAGAAAGGAATTATTTCCATTCGTCGTGCGGAGAGTCGTCATTCCAAACGCAATGAGCAAGGCGAAAAAATCAAAGGTTATGATTATATCATTGGAGATGTCAAAACCAAAAATTCAAGACGTAATCTTCCATTGTCCAAAAATGCTTTGAAAGTCTTACATCTATTAAAGGATTGGCAAAAAGAACATAACATCCATACAGATTGGCTTTTTGTCAACACTGACGGTCAACGTATCACTGCCAGTATCCTTGAACAAAAGTATCGCAGATTATGGAAACGTCTTGATTTAGATTCAGGTAATGGCGGTATCCATTGTTTACGAAAGACTTTTTGTACCGAACTTGCATTAAAAGGAATGTCAATCTATGAACTACAAAAACTGATGGGACATTCAGACATTGCCACAACGCAAAAATATTATATAAAGATTGGTATTGATAACGAAAATTCTTTACAATATCTGGAAGCTTTATAGAGTTTATGCAAATTTATGCAAAATCGCAAGAAAACATAGAAATGAAAAAATCCCGAAACCCGCATAAATGCGTGGTTTCGAGACTTTTAACCGAAAGCGATAGACGGGGCTCGAACCCGCGGTCTCGACCTTGGCAAGGTAATGATAAGAGTATTTCTATTGTTTTTCCTTGTTTCTATGTGTATTTTATAGTATCTATTTCTATTATTTATCTCTATTCTACGTAGTTACTTCCTCAAAACTTCCTCAAAGTCACAAATATTTATTTGCTAATCCACGTATTTTATAGTTCCCTTTTAACTTACTAACAGCATTTCTTGTTTTTGTGTGTACCGCTTGATATGAAATACCTAAACGTTCAGAACATTCTTGTAAAGTCAATTTTTCTATATATCTAAGTTTTAGTACTTGTATTTGTGTATCTGTTAGTATGCTTTCTAGTTCTTTCCACAGATCAGACTTTAATTTTTTACAATCGTATTTATGTTCTATCTCCTGTAGGTCGTTATTGCAATCTTTGATAGTATCGCCTATTGTCATATCGTCATTTATTAGTTTGTCCATTGATGAGATACTAACCATATTTACAGCGTCTTTTACTGTTTTCAATCTGCTTTCTGATATACCTAACCTTTCAATAACTTCTTTGTCTGTTGGCTGTTTACCATGCTCTTTTGTGTATTCTTCTAAGAGCCCCAAATATTTACTAATATCAATAAATAAATATTCTGAAAGTTTTATGGCACGTTTATTCCTCATATCTCGCCCTATATTCCATTTTATGCTATTAGTTAGATATGTTGTAAACTTAACGCCCTTATCAACTTCATATCGGCTCACAGCTTCATACAGATAGATATACGCTTCTTGCATTAAGTCGTCTTTATCAATTATGTTATCATATCCATTATAACGCTTCAACGCTCTGTATAATAGACCGATATTCTGGTTGTATAGTTGCATCATGTTATCATTGACATTCTCGCCTTGCTGTATCCTTTTTACTAATGTTTCATTGTCTATCATCCTTTTCACTCTCCATGTACGCAAAAAGAAGCCCTGTCGTGGGTATTAACAAGGCTTCTTTTTTATTAAATTATCAAATTGTTTTACTGTGGTTTAATCGCGATCTCGTCAAGGCTTTCCAGTGCTTCCGCTCCTAATCTGTCTAAGCATCCCGCGTTAGCTCTTCTAACTGCATTATTTGTGGATACTGCGTTCATACAAAAATGCTCGAAGCGTTCAAATGCTTTCATTTCGGCTGTTCCGTTGTTCGTTGCTCCTAATCTGTATGTTGTTAATAGTTTCGTCTCTTTTTTATTTTTGATTGCATAGTTGGCTACAATTCTAATCATTGTTGTATTGAATCTATACTTAAATAAAAAGCTGTCAATTTCTTCTTCTGATATGTCAATACCGCTGTTTAGTAATGCTATTGTATTATTATCAATTCTATCTGGTGTAACTTCATAGAATCCCTTTAAACAGATATGGAACTCACTCTTTAAGGCTGTAAGCTTCTGTTTTAGATCGTTATAGATTCCAATACAGCTCTTGTCATATTCTTCATTAGCAAGTAAATATTCTGTTTTCCTTGCACTTGTCCATGAATCGCTTACATTAATTGCACTTCTCGCTTCTTTCCATGCCTTTTCTGCTTTGTCGTGCTTGGCTTCTACTTCATCCCTCTGTTTGCTTGCTTCTTCTGTCAATCTTGCCATTTCAAGGATATATTCATTAAATGTTTTAAATAAATAGTTACCGCTATCCATCTTTTTTAACATTTCATCCACTTCATTATTGACTTTATCAACGATTGCCTTAGCTTCTTCATTTCCCTGTTCTGCTAATCCCTCTAACTGTCCGATATTATACATATTCTTGTTTCCGTTCTGGTCCAGTTCGTAGCGTTCAGCCTTTACAGTATTGTATAAGTCTCTATCAAAGATTTTATTTAAAATTTTACTCATTATATACCTTTCTGCTCTCGCTCATTTTTAAGCAAAAGTCTTTATAATTTGTTTTACTACACGCGTGTATATCGTGTCGTGAAACATTCTATTGTTTTCATATATCTACGCGTGTATAGTGTCAAGAAACCTGTGTCTATATACCATGATTTCCACGTTATTCCAAGTTTATATATCTCTCACACTTCACAGAGTCGCTTATAAGCCATTTTATTGTTTTAGGTGTATAAATGCTTATTTGTCTCTCTGCAATCTCTTATATTGCCCTACATCGTTTTTTCTTAGTAACATCTTTTCAGTTAAAGACATACTATTCAGTTTATCAATGCCTTTTTCTTTCTGCTCTGGTGGTTGCTTCTGGTTGAACTTAGTTGTAAAGGTAGGTATCTTTCTATCACTTACAAATACTTGATCTCTGTCCTGTGGTGGTACAATTTTATCAAGTACTTCATCAAGTGATCTTGTGTTATCTTCTTCTAATGCTTCTAACATTCTTTTATTAATGCTATCAGCTATAATACTATTGACGAACTTTTTACCAGATAAGAACTTTTCTACATTTTCTTTGTTGGCTCTTGCATTGTTTTCCTTTGCTCTTGCGTCCTTTTCTTCCTGTATCTGTCGCTCTAATGTTTCAATCTGTTCTTTAAGCTCTACAGCTTCTTGATTCTCTGCTTGCTTTCTTTGTGCTTCTTCTATCTCGCTTTGATAGCGTTTTATTTTCTCTACCTGTTTGTTGTAGTCTGCGATCGTCTTATAATTCTGGTTCATTGCCTTTCTTAGTGGCTCTTTTTTATCTTCTGGAATAGTTACACCACATTCTTTGAAAATCTGTTCATAGTTCTGCATTGTCTACACCTCTTGTAAAATATGCCTTTGCTAAATCTGCAATCTTGTTCATGCTGTCGGCTGTTGATTCTAAGTTTCTTACAAATTCTTTGACTTCCAGACTATTTGACGGCTTATAATACCCGCCCCCACTGGAACTTATTATAATTTTTCCGTTTAGGCGTTCTGTTTCTACTTGCTTTCTTAATGATCTAACATCGCGAAAGCCTAACGCCTGTTTTAAATATTCAGTAGATAAGGCGTTTTCTTTGCCTGTATCTAATAATTCGTATATCATTTTTTTCCTTTCTGCGGTTTTCTTTGTTGTTAAATAAATCAAAATGATATTTTTTCATGTTGGTCTTTCCTTTTCTTACTTTCCCGCTACGGTATCAATGTACTGCCTAATCTTTTCCATCGAATTAAGCTTTCTTCCGTTAACTCTAACAACTGCATCAGCTTCTTGTGCTATTGCTTTGGCTGTTTTTCTTCCAACCCCTAACACACAACGTAGCTCTTCATCAGTGACTAGCAATCTATTTTTTAATACTTCTGTATCATTGCTTGCATACTTTGTTTTTTCCAATCTACACCACCTCTTACTTTCTTCCCCTCTTTTTACAATGTTTATTCCTTGTATATCCATCATAATACGCGAACACTCTTTTTTTCAAGCCCCCTCTTTTTTTTAGTGTTTATATGTATAGTTGCTTGTGATTTGCCTGTGATACAACTATGCAAAAAAGTCTTACAGCCCGCATAAATACGTGGTTTCTTGCCTGTGATTTGCCTGTTATTGGTTTGTTATCATGGTTGTTTTACCACCTTAGAGCAAAAAAAGGACCAGACCTAATATGTATAAGTCTGGTCCTTTGTATTATTTACTTGTTACGCTGTAAATCCGTTCTTTCTCAACTCTCTTACAATGTCAAACATATTCAAATAATAGTTAGTACAGATCATTCTTTCATTGTCTGGAAGTACTTGAATTTGTCGCATCATGTCCGTTACTGCCTGTTCAAGCTCTTCATTGGTTAGCTGTGTAAGTTTAAGAAGTAAGTTTGCTGTGGCTTTGTTTAGCTTGTCCTCTGTGTTCATTCTAACCATTGTTTTTCCGTTTCTGATCACGCTGTTATCAAGTTCTTCAAATTCGTTACTTACATGATTTCTTTTACCCTCTATGTTTTCAAACTTCACAAACCGTCTTGATTCAATGGTTACATTGTTCATTTTTTCGTTTTTATTATTATTCATGATTAAATACCTCACTTGTTTATTAAAATTAATTTATGGCTATTCTGTTGCGTTCTGTGACGCTTTGTGTTATGGTTTGGTTGCACTATCTAAACCTTTTTGTTATAATCAAACAACAACAAGGTTTTTGTATTGGTCCATACATGGGTTCGCTGTTCATGTATGGACCTTTCTTTTTATAACTGCGATAATCCAGACAGTATGAAAGCTACTGCTATTACTGGACTTATTAACTGCGTCAGCATTAACAAACACCCAATAACTATGATCACTCGCCCTAAATGTCTATCTTGCATGATTCCACCTCTTTCAAATTTGTTTAGGCTGTTGCTTTCTTTTTCCTTGAATTTGCTATACTTTCTAACAAAAATTCAAGTTCGCATAAATAACCTTTTTTCTTTGTTTCTTTCGTCACAGCTTCTTTAAGCTGTCCGTTTCCATTGATAAATACAGTTTTAAATTCATTCGTTGTTACCGCAGGATTATTTATTGCAATGACATTATTTAATTTCTCATATAATCCCTTATATTTTCCGTCTGAACAATTGATAATTTCTTCAAATTCTGGTGCTTTTGTCAATGACGGACAATAAGTGTGATACATTTCAATAACTTCCTCTGCATCCTGTGGACAATCAGATTCTGCACAATTATTATTTATTTCTTTATCTATCTCTTTCTCTTCCTCTTTCTCTCTCTCTTTCTCTGTGTTACATTCTGTTTCACTAGTAACATTGGTTTGTTTCTCTTGTAACATAGAGTTGTTACACTCTGTTTCATTGGTAACATTACCTTGTTTCGTATTATTACTATTTATTTCACTAGCAACATTGGTTTGTTTCATATCGTTACAATGTGTTTCATTTTGTTTCGCTTCTCTGATTTTTCGAGCTTTTTCCTTGGCTCGCCATTCTTGAACTCGTAGCGTACTTTCTAAAATAGTACCGACAAACTGTTCAGATTCATCAAAATAACAACCGTCCTCGCTGATTTCTGCAAGTTCTAAGTTGCTTAATGTATCCAACGTGGCTTTTACAAGTTCTGCATCTTCGTTTATTTGTATTGCTATTTCTTCGCTTACACTTTGCGTTGCATGTTGAAATAGAAAAAAACCATCAGTATTTTTTACTGCGTCTAGCATTTTAAAATACAAAACAATTTTTGTATTTCCGTTTTCTGTGCTTCTGATAATTTTTGTCTTAACCCTGTCAAAATAGTTCTCTGGTATATGTATCCAGTTGTAACGCGGGTCTTTTTTATCTTCTTTTTTATTTGCCATCTTCTAACACCTCGCTTTCTGCCTTAATACCCATTCTTTCAAACAAATAAGCTCTGTTGACGTTTCCAGAGATAGTCATATAGCCTTTTTCTTTCAGCTCATTGTTTAACTGTCTCATGATTTTGTACGCTGTGGACTTTCCGCAGTTCAATAGTTCGCTTACCTCGTCAGCTTTTGCAAATACTGTCATATTCTTCACTCCCTTTTATAATCTACATAGCTACATAACGCTTTATTAAGGCTTTCTAGTGCTGTTTGTTCTCCTATCACGCCGTAATTGGTGTGAAAATGTATGTCGTCCTGTACGTTCTGGATTGTACAGTTATACAGCACATAATACTTGATAAATCCTTTAATGATTTCCAGATCACTAAGGTTTCCGTGTGCTAAATCAAACAACCAGAACTTCATATTATCGTTGTACCTCATATCTCACCGCCTTTCATTCATTCTAAAGCCATGCCACGACCTTTTTATTCAATAATCTGCTTCAATTCAACATTTAACGCGTCAGCGATTCCGTAGGCTGTTTTATCTGAACAACTGCGCCCACAACTTACGTTGTTTATAGTTGCTCTTGATACTCCCACAACTTCCGCTAATTGCTTTTGATTCAAATTAGCGTCTAACATTGCAACAAGTAGTTTTTTTCTGTTTATTCTCACTGTATCACCTCATTTCTTTTATAAGCAATGCTTATTTTTCTGTAGTATATAATAAGTTTTTACTAATGTCAATGACTTAATATAAGTTTTTGCTTTTATTTATGTCAAAATTATGATATTATCAACATGGAAAGAGGTGATAAAGTGACCGTAGGGGATAATATAAGAAAATTCCGAAAGCAAAAGAAAATGACACAAAAAGAACTAGGTAATAAATTAGGGATTTCACAATCCGCAATAAATCAATTTGAAAATAATAAAACCGCCCCAAAATTAACAACTATAATAAAAGTAGCTGATGCTCTTGACGTTTTACCGCGTGATTTAATAGGCAATAATTTCAATGAATTTACAGAAATAAAGGGCGAAAAACTGCGTATACGCACCAATAGCATTGATTATATAAAAAAGTGTTTAGACTCTGAAAGTGCTTTAAATACCGCAGAATTAACGGAATTATTTCATGAAAATAAAGATACCTTAGAAATTTTCTGGTTGTTATTGCATGATTTCAATTTATTAAATGATACCGGAAAAAGGTTAGTTATGGGATATGCTAACGACTTGACATATAGATATAAAAAAGATGAATTAGATTTATTTTAAAAAAATAACCGCCACTTATCAAAAGTGACGGTGTCCATTATACCTTTTTAGACAAAAGTACAAAAAATGAATTTAAAATAGATACAATTATTATACTAATAAAATACACATAATGCAAGGGATATATAAAAATATTCATTCTAAAGCCATGCCACGACTTAGAAAGGATTTTTATATTATGAGTGTACAAATAGCAACATGGGCAAACAAAAAAGGGATTCAAACAAGATATTATGCTGTTGTCTGGAATCCTACCACACACAAAAAAGTACGTGGAAAGAATCGCAAAAAGAAAAAAGACGCTGTACTTGATGAAGCTAAGATAATAAAAGAGCTTGCTTCTGGAAGTCACAACGTCACAGATCATGAAACATTCGGTCGTTGTGCTGAATTATGGCTTGAAACTGCCCCAAACTTATACAGACCTAGCACACTAAAGACATACAAATATTATTACCATAATTATATTAAGAATGTCTTTGAGAGCTTGCAGATTGACCATATACAACCTTTAATGATTCAGAGGTATGTTAATACCCTTAGTGCAAATTATAAGCCCGAAACGGTAAATAAATGTATTAACATACTATCAAACATTTTTAAATTTGCTATACAGACATTAAGGGTATTAGCTCCGACCGATAACCCAATGATCGGAATTAAACGTCTAAAAAAACAATATGAAAAAAAAGTAACATGGACAGACGAACAAATATCAAGATTCTTGAATAGTCCAGTTATCAAGGCGAACCACTATTACCCAATGTTCTGTGTATCGTTATTGTTAGGTTGTCGCCCTGCTGAAGTCTGCGGTCTGTGTGACGATGATCTAATAAACGAATATCAAGAAATAACCATACACCGAACACTTGATAAAGACGGCAATACAAACGACACGAAAACAACCGGTTCAATACGTGCTTTATATCTGCCCGACAAGCTGTATTGCATCATCAAAGACACACAGACACGCAAATTACAGCTTAAAAGCTACCACCCCGATTATCAGCACGACTTTTTATTTACAACTGTTAAAGGGCGACCAGTGAACCCAAACCGCTATTCTATGTACTTTAGAAAAGCATTAAAAGAGTTTAACAATAAGGAAGTTGAACCCTTGCCACTGATCCCATTATATAATTGTCGTCATTCATTTGCAACGAACAACTATGAACGTGGTGAGAGTGACAAGGTGTTATCTGATATTATGGGGAATAGCCCAAAGACGTTTATACAATCATACGCCCACATTAGACGTAGACAATCAGACAAGGCAGTTATTGAGTATGTTGAAAAAATATTTTAAAAACTTCCTCAAAAACTTCCTCAAAAAAATAACACGACACGACACCAGAAAACTAAAAAAGCACTGAAACCGCATAAATACGTGCTTTTCAGTGCTTTTTATTTAGAGCGATAGACGGGGCTCGAACCCGCGGTCTCGACCTTGGCAAGGTCGCGCGTTACCAACTACGCCACTATCGCATATTTATTTTTTCGGAACAGATAATATATTATCGTATTTATCCTTTCTTGTCAACATCTATTTTTATTTTATTGTCATAATTCATCCACTATAGTAAAATAAAACTAACATATATCCATCGTTGGTGGAGAATTAAAATCCTATACGAAAATGATGAATGAAGCCAGAGATCTTGCAACTGATCGAATGATCGAAGATGCTCAAAATATGGGAGCTGATGCTGTTATTAATGTCAGGTATTCTTCTTCCGCAGTTATGCAGGGTGCAGCTGAGATCATTGTTTATGGAACAGCTGTAAAATTCTTATAAACTAACAAAAAGGTACTGAATTCCTCTTCTTTCTAAATTGGAATTCAATACCTTTTTATTTATTTTCTCTCTATAAATTATAATAAAGATTTATATAATCCAATAATATCTTCTACACTTGCATCTTTAGGATTTCCTGGTGCGCATGCATCTGCATAAGCTGATTCTGCTAAGAACTGTAAATCTTCTTCTTTTACAATTTCTTTTAAGTCTGCTGGTATTCCGACATCTGCTGATAATTTCTTAACCGCAT
>OFMN01001465.1_pt1 | contig 15534 bp, 12 predicted proteins | sample 1541791 | NCBI WGS metagenome assembly OFMN01 (sample SAMN04209248, study PRJEB22552) | human gut metagenome | biome: gut; material: feces | host: Homo sapiens | place: USA: Oklahoma
AGTCCGGCAACACCGCCCGCCTGCTGAGCAAGTACCGCCCCGCACAGCCCATCATTGCCTGCGTCATGAACGAGCAGGTGCAGCGTCAGCTGGCCATCTCCTGGGGCATCACCCCGCTGATGATGGCTCTGGCCCACAGCACCGATGAGCTGATCGAGATGTCCACCAGCCTGGCCAAAGAGAACGGCTACCTGCACGACGGCGAGCTGGCTGTTGTCACCGCCGGCGTCCCCGTGGGCGTGTCCGGCACCACCAACATGATCAAGATCCACATGATCGGCAACTGCCTGGCTACCGGCGTGGGCATCGGCCCTGAGGGCTCTGCCCTTGCCAACGCCACCGGCAAGGCCTGTGTCTGCCACAACCTGGACGAGCTGCGGGCCAAGTTCAAGCCCGGCATGGTCCTGGTGGTGCCCTCCACCTCCAACGAGATGCTGAGCTACGTCCGTGACGCCGCCGCCCTCGTGGTCGAGGAGCCGGGCCTGAACAGCCACGCTGCCATTGCCGGCAAGGCTCTGCTCAAGCCCACCATCGTGGGTGCCGCCGGTGCTACCAGCCACATCCGTGATGGCCTGATGGTAGCCGTGGACTGCGCGCACGGCAGCGTGCAGCGCCTGCAGGCCTGATTTTACCTGAAAGATTGGGAGGAAGTAGCAATGGAACGGATCGCAAGCTTTTGCGTGGACCACACCAAACTGGACCGCGGCATGTACCTGAGCCGCCAGGACGGCGATGTGCTGACCTGGGACATCCGGATGAAAAAGCCCAATCAGGGCGATTACCTGACCACCGGCGCGGCCCACACGCTGGAGCACCTGTTTGCCACCTACGCGCGGAACAGCGCTTACAAGGACGGCGTCATCTACGTCGGCCCCATGGGCTGCCGCACCGGCTTTTACCTGCTCACCCGGGGCCTGACCCCCGCCGAGGCGCTGGCCCTGACCGTGGACTCGTTCCGCTTCATGGCCGCTTTTGAGGGTGCCGTCCCCGGTGCCAGTGAGGTGGAGTGCGGCAACTACCGCGATATGGACCTGCCCAAGGCCAAGGCGGAAGCAGCCGCCATGCTGCCCGTGTTGGAAGCTCTGACCGCTGACCAGCTGCACTACTGATCTCCCCGAAACCTAGAATAAGATGCGGAAAAGGCACGTTCTCCCAAAGAGAGCGTGCCTTTTGTAATATCTGTATAAATTATTCCGGTTTGGAATCTTCAGGAAGCCGTCTCCACCCGGGTACAGCGCACCGCGCAGCGGGCACTGCCGCCGGTGGTACAGGTGAAGAGGGTCAGATCCCAGTCATCGCCGTCCGCCTTGCCCACCATCTCTTCGATCTGGGTGGGCTGCAGGGTCTCCACTTTGGAAACGGTGTAGTCCCACTCCCGGCCGTCCATATCCACAAACTGCACCGTGGTGCCTACCGCCAGCCGCTTGACGGGACTGAAATGCCGGGCATAGTTGTGGCCGCAGATGACCAGATCGTCCGTGAAGACCGAGCCCGCGTACCGCCCCGGGGCAATTTTGAGGCCCGGATAGCTCCACTCGCTCATCACGGGCAGGGCCAGCCCGATGGACGGGATGGAGAGATACCCGATGTAATCCCAGCCATCAATGGCGGTAACGGTCATCTCCCGGGCGGTGTCGTCCACCTGGGTGGGCACCAGAAGCTGCAAATGGTTCTCCTGCTCGTCCAGCGTCGTTTCCAGCTGATCCAGCACCTGTGCCGCCGCTTTCTGGGCGCGGCCATTGTCCCACTGGTTGTAGCCCAGCAGGCCCAGCGCCCCGGCCAGCAGCAGCGCTCCCAGCAGGATAAGGATGGTTCCAAGTCGTCTTTTCTGCATGGCTCAGTGTTTTTTGCGGAGCAGGATGCCCGCTGCAATGAGGCAGGTGCCTGCCGCCGTCAGCACCGGGATGGGCCAGTTCAGCTGGCCGGTCTGGGGCAGGGTCGGGCGGCCATTCAGCACCCAGTCGTCCGGGTTGCCCGGATTGGGAGCCTTGTTCTTATCCGGGCGGCCGTTCAGCACCCAGTCATCGGGGTTGTCGGCACCCGGAGGGGTGTTCTTGCCCGGTTCCTCGGGGAGATCCGGAGTCTCCGGTTTATCCGGGTTTTCCGGCGTGGTCGGCTTCTCCGGCTCGGTGGGCTTCTCGGGTTCCGTGGGTTTGTCCGGTTCCTCCGGCTTGTCGGGTTCTTCCGGCACGTCCGGCGGGGTGGTGGGCGTCAGCGTGCCCACCTTGGGCAGGGCGTCCACATCGTAGAGGTACGTGTCCTCCTCCACCAGCGGCACCGACACCAGGAACGGGCTGATCTTCTCATACCCGGTGGAAGCGGTGCTCTGGACGACGAGATACAGGCCCAGCGGCAGCCGTGAGAAGACGGCCTTGCCATCGGTGTCCACGGTGAGCGTCTCCCCTTTGCTGTCGGCCGGGCGCTTGTCGTCCAGGGTCCGGGCCAGGTCGCTCTCCGAGAGATCGCCGAGGGAAACGCCGCAATTTTCAAAACCATTTGTATAATCGTAGCTTAAATTTCCATTTTGGCGACTGATGGAGGTCACCTGATACAGGGTCAGCTTGCCGCCCGAGACAGCGCTCCCGCTCTCGGAATCCCGGAGGGTCACGGTGATGCTGCCTTTCCGGGTGAGCTCAATGCTGGCGGCCGTGGCGGCGGCAAACGCCGGGGCCGCGCACGCTGCCGCCAGGGCCACAGCCAGCAACAGCGCCGCCAGCTGTTTACGAATTTGTTTCATGGGGGTCACCTCTCGTCGTTTTTTCATGTTTGCCTGCTTTCGGACGCTTCCGTGTGGTCACCAGCAGCCAGATCAGCAGCACTGCCAGCATGGGCAGGGCAATGACAGGCGCCGTGATGATGGGGTCGATCCGTGTCGCGTCCGCCGTGACACGGACATGTTTCTGGCTCTCCCGCGTGTTGACACGGTGGCCGCGCACCAGCAGGCGGTGGGTATTGATGCCGTAGGGCGTGCAGGTCATCAGGGTAACGTAGTCCTGCCCCTCTACGGGCTGTAATAAATCCGTCTCGGTGGGGAGGACAATGGAGATCCGGTCCACCTCATAGGTCAGCACCCGGTCCAGCACCGTGATGGTGAACGTGTCGCCCGCTTCCAGCTCGTCCAGATTGGTGAACAGCTTGGCGCTGGGCAGGCCGCGGTGGGCCGAGATGACCGCATGGGTGCCCGCCCCGCCCACGGGGAGGCTGCTGCCCTCCAGATGGCCTGCCGCCACCTGCAAAACACCATCGCTGGTGCCGTGGTAGACGGGCAGCTCCACGCCGATCCTGGGGATGGTGATATACCCCATAATGCCCGTGCCGGAGACGTCCAGCGTCTCGTCATAGCCGGAGACCTGCTCCGGCGTGAAGAACGAATTGGGCGTGGCCGCCAGCCGTTGGTTGTAGGCGTCCGCCGCCTCAAAATAGGCGGTATAGTCCGCATCCGACATCTCGTTGACCGTCTCGTCATAGCTGGCCAGCGCGCGGGACTGGTGGCGCTGGTTGACATAATCGCTGACGGTGGGATATAACATCACGGATAGACCCACGAGAAAGATCAGGATTAAAATTATGGTACTGCGGTTCTTTTTCATGGGCTACTCCCTAATGTTATCAGGATATTTTTTGCTTTGGGGTTTGGTTTAGCGCTTGTTCTCCATCCGCTTCTTGGTCACCAGCAGGACCACGGCCACAGCCATCAGGCCGCCGCCAACGACGTAGAAGACCGTGGTGCCCATGCCGCCGGTGGAGGGCAGGGTGGTACCGGCGTTGTTCTCAACTTCTACTTTATCTTCTTTTGTTACATTACTATACGCAAAAAACGCTGTACCAACATTGGTGCTCTCGTTATACTCTTTTGTCAATACAACCTTGATATCGTCGGTCAGTTTGTTATAGCCATCCGGCGCCTTAGTTTCTTTCAGATAATACTCGCCTGCGTCAAGACCAGAAATCGAAATATTACCATTATTATCAGAAGTAAACTTCGTCGCCGAATTTTCTTCCGTCGTCCAACCCGTCAGCTTATTGCCACTTGCAGTCAGATAGCTCTTCGTTTCGCCACTCTTTTTGTAAAGCACAAACTCAGCATGCGGAAGGGCAACTGTCTCATTTTCTCCAGCACCCTTTGTGTACTTATAAATCTTAAACTCCCAGACATAAGTACGGGTAGTGTCATGTGTGGTATGACCATTGTTACCATAGTCCAGCCAAGTTTCATTCGTGTTGCCTGTGCCTGCAACTACAGCATCCGCATTTACCGTTGCGGTGTAAGTAACAACCACCACATCGCCAGCATTCAGCTTGCCATTATTAACAAATTTAATTTCAAAGCTACAACCATCTTTCGGTGTTTCGATGGTATAATCAGTACCCTGAGTCAGTGCCACCGTACCATTTGCTTTTGTAATCTGGATGCTGTCTGCCTTATAAGTCAGGCCTGTCATCTTATCGTGCAGAACGTAATTCGTTGTGTTACCAGCGGTGACATTGATTGTTGTCTTGAAATTTACTTCCTGGCCAATTTCGGCGTCATTCTTGTCGCCCCAAGAACTATCCGAATCTTCCTGCACCTGCTTATCAACAGACGGCACTCCATTTTTTTCTTTAATTGTAACTGCTGTTGAACCAGTCACATTGCCAACACTGCACAAGCTACCCGTTGTAGTATCAACAAGGTAATAGCCCTCTTTCAGGCCAGTAAATTTTGCCTCATTATTGCCTGCCGTAACACTAGCAACTGCAATATTTGACTGAGTTTTCGCCCATGCAAGTGCTACTGCTGCAAAGGCCTTTGCATTTTCCGAATCGTTTGCAAAACCCTCTTTTTTCAGTTTTTTCACCTGACCAAGGCTATCGATTTCAACATATTCTGTGCCTGCACCGTTGCCCTCAAAAAATGGCTTCCATGCAGTCGTAACATTGTAGACCATCCCGTCGTCCGTTTTGCTGGCGACGTCAAAAATACGATACAGCGTATACGTTTTTTCATTTACTGCACCATCAATCGTAATCGAGCTACTACCAGCGTTATCACCTGTCGCTGCTGTGCTCGCCGCCCACGCCGGGACGGCCATGGCCAGCACCAACGCAAACGCTGCAAGCAGCGCCAACACGCGTTTTACTCTTTTCATCTTTCTTTACTACCTTTCTTACGTCCCCTCTCTGAGACGCCAGAGAGGGGATTTATTTTCCTACGTTCGGTTTGTTGCCGGGGTCAGAGCTGCAGGAGTCACTCTTCCCCCCTTTTCCGCTTGCGCCTGGAGTTATATCCACACAGCACCGCGGCCAGCGCAATGGCCGCGCCGCCTGCCGTGTAAGGAACCGTGCCGCCCGGGGAGCCGGTGGAGGGGAGCTCGTAAACGGGCTCGTCCGGCTTATCGGGCTTTTTGGTGTTGACCATCGTGATCAGGCCGCTGGTCACACCGTTGGTGGTGCTGTAGCTGACCTGATAATCCGCGCTGGTGTTGATTTCCTCCACTTTGTAGCTGTAGTACACCGTATTCCCTGCCTCATCTTCGTCGGAGCGCAGCAAATCGGGGATGGTCATACGCCAGTTGTCACTGGAAGAGAGCTTATAGTGTATACGTTTTACCTCTGTATTAGTTGGCTGCGTCGGCGATTGATAAGTTGCCTCAATGTTGTGGCTATCGCCATTATGCACAAGCTTACCATAAATCTGGTTTTCGCCCGCTTTCAGTTTACATTCATAAACCCAGGTAATGCCCGATTCATTTTCAGGTTCTTCTGTTTTAACAGGGCTGATCGTCTGGTTGTTCCAGTATATGACCGGGACGATACCTCCATTATACTGAATCTCACCTCTCTGTGGATAAGTAACCTTAAGCGTCATGACCGTATCTTCTGTATACAGCGTATCTCCCGCAAAAGTCATCCTTACCTTGTTGTTCGCCGTGTTGACAATTTGGCCTATTACAGTAGCAGACTTTCCGCTGACAGGCTTCTCCTTACTGGAATACATTACCAACTCAAAATCAATTGAATCCGGCGGAGAAGCAAGCGGCGTACCATCGGAATTATTCCACTTCTTTTCCACGGTTACAGAGGTCAGGTTTGGCTCGTTTTCCACATAGACCAGCTTGGACTCGCTGTTCAAATCCACTGCAGACGCCGGGATATTCTCTGGCAGAATATGCGTTGTATCCGAATCATCTTCAAAGTAGAAGTAAACGGCTTCCTCTTCCGGATTTTCCGGCAACGCATAACCGTTCGGCGGAGTAATTTCTACCAGACGGTATAGCGTATTCGTAAGGTAACCCGCTCCGGACTTTTCTATAGTAAACTGGCCTTTCTCGTTTGTCGTATAGGTTTTACCCTCTACGTCCACGAACTGCGTACCATCGTATTGTTGCAGCTTAAACTCTGCACCCGGCAATACATTGTAGTATTTGCCGCTTTCCACTTTTTTGATGGTCAGGGCATGGTCTCTGTACACACCACCACCGGCACCGGCGTTACAATACTCATTCTTGTCTTTATACTCCGCACTCTTATAAGAAGTACCTTCCAAGCTTGCCGTATTGGTTACAACACCTTTCCAATATCCATAGCTCCACCAGTTTGGATATACCGTGTCAATATTGCTTTCGAGCTCATAGGTATAGCTGAGGAGCATGGCATAGCCGTCTGGCAGATCACTCAGCGTGATCTTATACAGCATTCTGCTGCTATTTTGCGGGTCTGTGTAGGTTTTGATCTCCAGCCCATAGCCCTGGACAGCACTTCCCGCTACCAGATTTCCATTTGCATCTTTGCTCGCATAGCACAGCTTGATGTTCTTTTCATCCAGTGACGCATTTACAGTTACTTTTGCAGCAGATTCACCCGTTGGCGTTGTTCCATTTTTCAAACAGATATAATCCGGGTGCACTTGCACGGAGAGTATATCCGTTACGGTAAGCGTAGAGCTGTTCTCTCCCTGCAGGAGGTTCACTCCATCCGGGTTGATTGCCACGGTATAATTCATTTTTCGGCCGCCGTACTGGGCACCCGCCGATTGTGCGCTCTTGCTCAGGGGCTCCACTTCTGTCTTGTTTTCTTTTTGAGACCAGTTCTGCGTCTGAGAAACTTTCCCAATCGGGGCATCTTCCTGGGCATCAAACCAGCCGGAAGCTTTGTTTTCAAACTCGTACGTCATGCCTGGAGCAATTGTGCCGCCCTCTTTGTCGGAGACGACTTCGCACCGGACGGTAAACTCATAGGTAAAGCCTGGCTTCAGCTTTCCATCAGGGTTTTCCAGCACCATGATCAAGACATTCGTTTTCGGATCATAAGTACCGGTTAGTTTATCTCTATTATGACTTTTCGTGACCGTCGTTTTATCTGCACTAAATTCCAGCGGGCCAATACTTCCGTTATAGGGCAAGCTGACCTGGATGGATTTGAGCTTAACACCTACGGGCAGCACATCCTTGACCGTGAGTTTTTCATGGAGGCCGACCGAGTTGGTCTTGACTTTGATCTTCCAGGTGATGGAGTTGTCATCACTGATAACAGTCGATATCCCGGTTTTGCCCTCACCGTCCGTTTTGGTGATGGTCGATTTGCTATAATTGTAGCTGTACGGGATATTTTCAAAGATATTTCGGTACTCAGCTTTATCTTTCACATCCGAGATATCAGCCGTTGTACTGTAGTTGATCTTCAGCACCTTTTTGCCATCCGGCGGCGTGACATCCTTGGCCGCGATGATCCGGAATCCGTAAATTTTGGCATCGTCCGCAAGCTCAGATAGTTCTACACCAGACTTTTTACCGCTTAAGTCACTACTGACCGAACTGGCATTGGTATAGAACTCCACCTGGAAAGCATCCTTACCCACATTCGTATCTGAGGCACTCTCGCTCAGGTTTCCACTTGTGTATGCTGTATCGGACCATCGCAGGCTTTCTACCAATTTCTTTGCCTGCGCTTTGGTCAGCCAATGAGTATCCCGTATCTTAGCGTTATCGCAGAAAGCAGTTCCCTTGGCAATGGATGCCGTATTGGTAAAGTCGATTGACATTTTCCACGGAATGGTCAGGCTATTGTTTTCTTCCGTAACATTCGACTCATCCGCAAACTTTCCAACGTTGTACTTGGGGACTGTTACCTCCTTACCCGTGTCAATGTTTCCGCCACCGGGCAGCTCTGCATGAGCCGTATTGTTTACTTTGTAATCCGAACCAGCCTGATCATGCTTCGTGGTATAGGTGATCTTATATTTTTCGGTGTTTGTTTTTCCGTCTTCTGCAGTAAACTTGATACCGGTGATTTGGCCATCTGCATCTTTGATATATTCCCAACCTGTTTCGGGCTCAATCTTAATGTCCTCAGCCGTAGCAAACACGTCAGAAATCTTTGTACCGTTTACCGTCATGCTGTCGCTCAGGACTGCACCGGCGATGTCACGGTTATTTTCATTGAACGTGATGGTCCACTTGATCTTACCATCTTCGTAGCTTGCCGTCTTCTTGAGGGTATACTGATTGTTGATTTCTACAGTTTTATCTGCATCTTTCTTGATTTCAACGCCGTTATCATTCTTAGAAGACGTCGATACTTTATTTTTCAGAGTATAATCCTTATCGCCCAGCTTCTTTACATCATAGGTATAAGTAACTTGATACTCTGTATAGGTACGCCCCAGACCATTCTCAGAAACTTCTGTTTCCATCTTCGGGAGTGTACCGCTGATCTTGCCATCTGCAGTGCCCTCCAGCGTATCGCCGGTTGTAGCCGCCCAGTCTGATGGAGCACTATTGCCCCACTCGCCTTCTTTACTGGCGCGGGTCTCTGTAACCGTACGCTTTTTCACTACAATGGTCGGTTCTCCAAGGGTCAAGCCGTCCAGATTTGTGATGGCATCCGCATAGCTGACTTCGCCCGGCGTGCCTTTCTTCGAGACGACATTCACCGTATAGGTCAGCTTGCCATCTTCTGTATAAGAGCCTTTTTTGGTTACACCAATATCGTAGATATTCGTTTCATTATCCGGATGCTTAATTTCCTTTGATGGAATTTCGAGCTTCGTTTCCTCATTAAACGGAATTTCTACCGTACCCGTTTTGGTTTCATATCCAACGCCAAATTCGCTCCAGAAATTGATATAGCCGCTGACAGTCGTCGTATGATCGAGATATTCTTTGTTAAATTTCAGGAGGATCGCATAAGTTCCATCTTCCTTTTTAACAAATTTAAAATATCCCTCTTTTACACTGCCCTCTCCCGCGATCTCAAGCTCTTGTCCCAAAAGCTTATCCGCCACACTGGAGTCAAGAGCCACACCATCCGGCAGCTCAAACAGATATTGATACTCATCTGCAACAAGTCCCTCTTTGGGGATTTTAAAATCCATTTTGAGGTTGCTCTTATAGCCCTCTTTTCCGTCTGATTTATAAGATGTTTCCGTTGCGGTTACGTTTGTAATGCAATTCGTCAGATTTTTTGCCTCCGCTACCAGCGCAGCATCGTCCTCCTCCATCAAATCGCTGATACCATACCCCTCCGCGGCATTGACGGACACAAAGCTGGTGACCTCGCTCAGGGCAACGCTCACCTCGGCCACCTGGTCGATGGTGGTCTCGCCGTCGGACTCGCAGCCGGTGGCGACATCGCCGGAAATGACGGTGAGGGCCGTGGTCAGATCGGTCTCCTCGTCCACCGCCGCGTCGGACACCACGCCAATGGTCTCGCGGCCCTCGGCATTTTTGTACATGACGATATCACCCGGCAGGATGGAGGCAAACTCCTGCGGGTCATCGGTATAATATTCAGAGTTCATGCGGGCAAGCTCGCCACGCAGGGCGCTGATGCTGGCGTACTGAGGGATGATATCCTGCGGCACGCCCGCGTGGTACAGGCAGTAGGCCACAAAGGTGCTGTCCCAGTCGGCATACACCATGGGCTTGTCCTTATAATACTGGTCGGCATACATGGTGTAGCCGTTGCCGTCCTCGTCCACGTCGGCCTTGCTCTCGGTATAGCCGAGCTGGCTCTGGGCCACAAGCACCATGTCCTGGGCCCAATCCACGCTGGTGCGGTCTGGGGTCTTGGCGTCGTACTCCGCGTCGATCTCGGCGTTGGGGTTGACGAGGCAGGCGGCCGTATGCTCGTGCTCTTCCTTGCCGCAGATCAGCACCTTGCCATAGCACTCGTCGGTGTGGTGGTGGACGGTATAGCCCGTGTCGATCTCGTCGTCCGTTTCGGGCTTGGTGGCTTCTTTTTCGGGTTCCGGGTCGGCTACTGTCTCCGGTTCCTCGGCAGAATCGCTCTCCTCCGCGCTGTTTTCGTCCACGTCGTACAGAGCGGCGCCGTCATCCGTTTTCTCCGGCTCGCCCTCTTCCTGGCCGCAGACCAGAACCTCTTCGAGGGTATAGCAGTCGTCAGTGTGCTCATGCTCGGTGCAGAGCAGTTCGCCGGTCTCCTGGTCGTAGCAATAATCCTGATGGACGTGGTCGCTCTCGATGCCGCAGGTCAGCACCTCTTCTTCCTCGTAGCAATCCGCGGTGTGGTGGTGCAGCACCACTTCCGGCTCCGGCTCTTCCTGCGTGGCGGGCTCACTTTCCGGCTCGCTCCCGGCTTCGTCCCAGTCCGCAGCGCTGGAGTCACCGTCCCCTGCGTCATCCGCCAAATCCATCGTTTCTTCAACGATTTCGCCCTCTTCATAGCCGCAGATGGGCTCGGTGCCCTCGATGTAGCAATCGTCGGTATGCTTGTGTTCTTCTTTTCCGCAGTAATAGCGCGTGTCATCGGCGGCAAGCGCGATGCCATCCTGATGCAGCCGCCAGCTGACGCTCATGGCGGTCAGCATCGCCAGCACCAGAACCATTGCCACCGAACGCCGGGCCAGATGGCGCTGCCGCTGGACGTTCTGAATGGCTTCCTGGAAGCGATTCTTCATTCCCATAATGGATTCCTTTCCTCAGTGGATCAACGAAAAACCGGACAAGGGCCAGACGCGTAAAAAGACCTTGCCCACGATTTGACTTTTTTCGACACAGCCGATCACGGTACTCCGGCTGTCGATGGAGGTGACGCGGTGGTCGCCCATCACAAAATAGCGGCTCTCCGGCACCTGATAGGGGAACTCGATGTCGCACTCGCCCAGCGCCAGCTCATCCACATAGGGCTCGTCGAGCACCTCTCCATTGACGCTCACGACACCTTTGGTGTCGATGGAGATGACATCGCCCGGCCCGCCGATGATGCGCTTGAGCAGCAGCTTGTTCTGCCAGTAAAAGCCACACAAGTCGCCCGTCTTCCAATCGTCCGTTTTTACCAGCAGGATCACGTCCCGGTCCTGCAGGGTGGGGTTCATGCTGTCGCCCGACACCTGCAGCACAGGCAGCAGCAGCGTGGCCAGCAGCACCGCAATGGCCGCCACCACGATCAGGGTGCTCACCGTACCGCGCAGCACCCGCCAGAAACGCCGCCGCTCGGTCAGGCGCTCCCGTTCCGCATCCACCCGCCGCAAAGCCTCGGTGTCCTGCGGCGTTTCATCCTGCCGGAGCGTGTCGATGACGTCGATCAGCTCCGTGCGGCTCATCCGCCGCAATTTCCGCTCTGACATAATTCCTCCGCAAAGTCTTCTGCAAGGCTTTGTCTTTCATTCCATTCCCAATTTATCTCAATCGCCGTCCTCTGCAAAGCGCGGCACAATCCACGAAAACATTTTCGTTCTTTTTCCACGAAAAAAACGTTATAAAGATAAGTGATACCAACACCAGTATAGCACCAATATTTCCTGTTTTCAATCAATTTTCCTAAGATTCTTTGCCACGATTCCTGCTTTTCATGATTTATTCCTTTTGCAAAACATCTTTTTGTATTTTTACAACAAAAGAGCACCCCAGGGCAGGAAACCCGGAGTGCTCTTTGATTACACGGTGTTGAACCACGCGTTTTATTTACTTCTTGGTGCTTCCCATATCGGGGACGAAGCTATTGATCTTCTTGACGGTGTCCACGATGGTGACCACGTTGTTGATGATGGAGCTGCCGGCGGAGAAGACACGGGCAATGTAATTGAACAGGGTGCCGATATCCTTGAACATCTGCCAGCCGGTGGTTTCACCGCCAACCAGATAGGTCATCTCCTCTGCATCAATGGCTGCGTAATTGGCGGGCATTTTGAGTTCATAGTTCGTCATAATAATTTTCCTTTCTTCAGTAAACTCAATAGAAAAGCAAATTCATCAGGAACCCTGTGCGGCGACCACGGTAACCACGACAGCGACCACCGTTGTGAACACCAGCACCGTGCCGAGATTGTCTTTCAGCTTCCAGCTCTTCCCTGTGTCAGCGGCTGCCGGTGCTGTCGTCGTTGTCTTGGCTGCAGTAGCTGTGGCTGTGTTCTTTTTGGCCGTCGGCGTCCAGTGCGCGTAGATGGTGGTATCGTCCTTGAAGTTGTACCGCGTGGTGATCTTGGTGCCGCCCACCACATCGTCGTACCAGCCATCAAACTTATAGCCCTCCATGGTGGGGGTAGGCGTACTGGTCAGCCGGTAATTGGAGCCGTACTTGTAAGCATACAGCTGCATGACATCACATGTACCGCCCTGTGCTTCCAAGTAGACGTTGTAATAGCTTGCGTCCGCCGCAAACGCCATGGGCACCAGGTTGCAGCACAGTGCCAGCGTCAGTACGCAGAGCACGAGCTTTTTCCAAAGCTGCTTCATAGACCGCGTCCTCTCTTTCCAAGCGTATTTCCCCGGGCGCTTTCCGGTGTTCCGGGAGCGGCACGTTCCACCCAGCCGCCGGGCGGTTTTCCAGCGCTCTCCCATGGAATAATTATGAATCGGAACTGGTGCCTTGTCAAGCCCGGATCACAAAATCGAGGTGGGAATTTTTATGGCATTTTCCGTCATTTTCCGCGTTCCCGGACAGATGTCGCGTTTCCGCGGCCATTTCCCGCCGGTTTCCCGTTTTTGCGCCCCTCTCTGCCGTGCAGGAAACAGCGTGGAGGAAAAGCTCACAGCCGGTTCTTTTTCATCAGAGATATTTTACCAGAAATGCCCGTGTCCGCGCAAGTGTCCAAATGGACACAAATCACAGATTTGCGCCTGTTTTATTGGGTTCTGCACAAAGCCGCCCACAAAAGTTCGTGAAGAACGCACAAAAAACACGGCATAAAAATCCACCGCAGCCGGGCAGGCCCTCGGCGTACTTGTTGGTCAGGATGCTGCCCATGGCCGCCATGACGGCAGGCGAGACGATACAACTTCCCCCTCTCTGAGATGTTTCTTTCCCAAAAAGTGCGGCCCCGCATTGGGCTGGACGGTTTTTTTCCACGATAACAAAATGCCAGCCTTTCCTCCACCGCAATTTCGACAAAAACGCTTGCTTTTTGAGCCCGCATTGCTTATTATATTCCTATAAAGATTCTGGGTGGTTTTTGTGCAGATCGTCTGCATGGGCACCGCCCGGAAGAACGGAGGAAGCCGCATGACCCTTGCGGAAGAGAAACAGGTTCAGCGCAAAGCGGGCATTGCGGCCCGCCGGGCACTGGCACCGGAAACCCGTGCCGCTGCCAATGCAGCTCTCTGCGCCCGGCTGGCGGCGCTCCCCTGCTTCCGGCAGGCCCGGACCATCCTGCTTTACGCAGCCTTTGGCGGCGAGGCCGACCTGGCCACCCTGGCCGAGACGGCCCGGGGCCTGGGCAAAACGCTGGCCTATCCCGTCTGCGGGGAAAATTTCAGCCTGACCGCGGCTGTGCCCGGCGAGGATGGCTGGGAGGCAGGGGCCTACGGCATCCGCACCCCCATCCTGAGCCGGGCAGAGATCCTGCCGCCGGAGGCACTGGATCTGATTTTAGTGCCCTGCACCGCCTTTGACGCCGCCTGCGGCCGGGTGGGGATGGGCAAAGGCTACTACGACCGCTACCTGCCCCGCTGCACCCGTGCGGTGAAGCTGGGCATTGCGTTTGAAGCACAGCGCGTCCCCCACGCCGCTCTGGACGAACACGACCAGCGGCTGGACGCGTTCATCACCGAGGGAGGAATCTATCGTGGAACTGACAAAATCGAGCTGTGAGGGCTTTTTGGAGAGCCTTGCCAGCAAAGCCCCGGCCCCGGGCGGCGGCGGTGCAGCGGCCCTTGTGGGCGCGGCCGGCGTGGCCCTGGGCAATATGGTGGGCAGCCTGACCGTGGGCAAAAAGAAGTACGCGGCGGTGGAGGCGGATCTCCGAGCCCTGAATGCCCGGGCGGAAGCCCTGCGCAGGCGGCTGGAAGCGCTGGTGCAGGCCGACGCGGAGGCGTTTCTGCCGCTGGCTGCCGCCTACGGCCTGCCCAAAGAGACGCCGGAACAGCAGGCCCATAAGGCCGCGGTGCTGGAGCAGGCGCTGGACGGGGCCTGTGCCGTGCCTCTGGAGACCATGGAAGCCTGCTGTGAGGGCATTGCGCTGGCGCAGGAGTACGCCGCCAAGGGCAGCGCGCTGGCCGTCTCCGACGCCGGGTGTGCAGCGCTGTTCTGCAAGGCTGCCTTACAGGCTTCGGGCCTGAATGTCTCCATCAATACCAAACTGATGGCAGACCGTGCCCACGCCGAGGCCCTGAACGCCAAGGCAGACGCACTGCTGGCACAGTACGTCCCGCTGGCCGATACGCTCTACGAAAAAATGGCAACACAATTGAGAGGGGAAGTTTAAATGGCAACGATCTTAAAAGGCGCGCCCGTGGTGGCGGCCATGAACGAGGCAAACGCCGCCCGCTGTGCGGCATTGGCCGCCAAAGGCATCACCCCTACCCTGGCCGTGGTCCGGGTGGGCGAGCGGGAGGACGACCTCTCCTATGAGCGGGGCGTCATGACCCGCTGCGGCAAGGTGGGCGTAGCCGTCCGGCAGTTTTTGCTGCCCGCCGATGCCACTCAGGACGCCCTGCTGGAAGTCCTTGAAAAAATCAACGCGGACAAGTCCATTCACGGCTGTCTGCTCTTCCGCCCGCTGCCCAGGCAATTCGATGACCGCACCATCCGCGCGGCACTGGCCCCGGAAAAGGACATTGACGGCATCACGGACGGCTCGCTGGCCGGCGTGTTTACCAACACGGCGCTGGGCTACCCGCCCTGCACCGCCCAGGCCTGCCTGGAAATTCTGAAGTATTACGATATCCCCCTCTCCGGCAAGCGGGCCGTGGTGGTGGGCCGAAGCCTTGTGGTGGGCAAGCCTGCCGCCATGATGCTGGACCGCGAAAACGCTACGGTCACGATCTGCAACTCCCGCACCCAGAACCTGCCCGCCCTCTGCAAAGAGGCTGATGTGGTCGTGGTGGCCATGGGCAAGCGCGGCTTCATCGGAGCCGACTGCCTGCGGGAGGGCCAGACCGTGGTGGATGTGGGCATCCATGTGGGCGATGACGGCAAGCTCTGCGGGGACGTCCGCTTTGCCGAGGCCGAGCCCGTGGTGGAAGCCATCACCCCCGTGCCGGGCGGTGTGGGCACCGTGACCACCTCCGTGCTGGTGGGCCATGTGGTGGAAGCAGCGGAGAAGACGCTTTTATAAAAGTTTCATCTCTTTAATTTTCAATCATAAAGCACAAAACG
>OFMN01001466.1_pt1 | contig 15523 bp, 9 predicted proteins | sample 1541791 | NCBI WGS metagenome assembly OFMN01 (sample SAMN04209248, study PRJEB22552) | human gut metagenome | biome: gut; material: feces | host: Homo sapiens | place: USA: Oklahoma
CCCGCGACCCCATGCGTGACAGGCATGTATTCTAACCAGCTGAACTACCGCACCATTGATAGTTGCTTTTGTGTTAGCGATTGCAAAGGTACGACAAGTTTTTAAATCTGCAAAATTTTTGCCAAGTTTTTTGTAAATAAAATTCTTTGTGCTTGATTATCAGTGTACTGTCGTCGGTATAGAAAGGCTTGATGTAAAAAAGGTCATATCAAATTTTGCGGCATGCGCGATGGCGACGGTGGCAGCTGTCAATCGTCGTGGAGTGCAACGGCGCGTATTGGGACTCGATATGCTCCTTGCGGTCAGCGTACCGGATGTGCGCTGCTATGGAAGAGTCGGCGTGTATGCTGATGGGTGCGGCTTCTGGAAATCAGCGTAAAATAAAAGCGCACCGGCATTCGGCGCGCTTTTATGTCTTTTTTAGGCGTTGAAACGCTATTCTTCGTAGTGTATTGGAATTTCGCGGTTCATACTTTGGTCGAGCGAAATCAGGGTTTCTGTCGCAACGACACCATGGATCATCTGGATTTTGTCGTTGAGGAGCTCCATGAGATGCTGATTGTCGCGGGCATAAAGCTTTATCAGCATTGTGTACGGGCCGGTGGTGAAGTGGCATTCAACAACTTCCGGTATCTTCTCCAATTCAGGCACAACGTCCTTATACATAGAGCCTTTCTCCAATTTCACACCGATGTAGGTGCAGGTTGTGTAGCCAAGCACTTTCGGGTTTACGTGGTAGCCCGAACCGGTGATTACCTTCAAATCAATCATCCGCTGTATGCGTTGGTGTATGGCAGCGCGCGACACCCCGCATACCACAGCCACGTCTTTCGACGGGATTCGTGCGTTTCGCATCACGATTTCAAGAATCTTACGGTCAAGATTGTCTATTTTTTCCATCTTTATCTTTTTTCTGCCACAAAGATATGGCAAATTTTTAGAAAATCATCAAAAATGATTGACAATTTACACGTAAATAGGCAAAAAAGCCCCAAAATATAGCAAAATGGCACAGCGTTACAGCCGTTGCAGGAAGTCGACGAGGTTCACCTCGCGGCTCAGTTCCATCTTTTTTCGCAGACGGTAACGTGCCATTTCCACACTGCGGTACGACATGTTGAGCAGTGGGGCAATCTCCTTGCTGCTGAGACCCATCTTCAGATATGCGCACAGCCTCTGGTCGTTGATGTTGAGCTGCGGGAACCGCTCGGCGAGGCGTTTGAGGTAGTTCTCGTAGACCACGTCGAAGTTTTGGGCGAATTTGTGCCAGTCGTCATCGTGCGAGATGTTCTCTTTGATGAGTTTCTGAATCTTCATCAGCTGCTTTGCCGACGTTTTCGAGATGGTGTCGCCGCTCTCCTGTAATTTGTTGATTTGGTTTGAGATGTCAATGAGAATCTCGTTTTTGCGCATCACGTTCATCGTGGCGTTTGACAGTTCCTGCGACTTGTGGCGCACGTCGTGTTCCAGCTGCGTGCTTTTCAGCCGTGAGATTTCGTTTTCACGTCGCAGCGACTCCTCTTCGGTCTGGCGTTTGTATTCACGCATTTCCTCCTCCTTGCGTTTCGCCACCATCAGCGCCGACTTGCGCGCCTTTCCCCGCACGTATATGAATAGAAAATATGTTGACGAGATGATGAAAAGGATGTAGAACGTTATCGCCCAGGTGCTTCTGTACCATGGCGGCGCGATGCGGAAGGTGAAGGAGTATTCCGAGCGGCTGTCGTCGTAGCGGTTGAACGAACGGATGTGCAGCGTGTATGTGCCTTCGTGTAATTGCGTGTATTCCTTTGAGTTGGCGGTGGTGTAGGCGCTCCATCCAGTGTCGTAGTTTTCAAGATAATAACTGTAGAGCACGGCGCCCTCCTCGCGGAATTCCGGGCATATAAACTCGAAGCGCAGCGAGTTGAGGTCGTACGGCAAGTCGAACACGTTGTTGTGGAGCGCACCGCCGGCGGTGTATATCAGTGAGTCGGGGTTGGTGGCGAAAATGTTGCTCACAAACAATTTGCTCTTCCAGCTCACGCGGTGGTCGCGGTCAACGTCGATGGCGTAGAAACCGTCCTCGTTTGTCACGATAAGCTTGTGGGGCGAGATGAAGTCGAAATGCTCAAACCCGACAATCAGTTTGTCGAGCAAGGGCTTGTAGGTGATTGAGTCGACGGTGTATGTGCCTGTGGCATTGTAGAATGCGGCACAGATGTATTGTCCTGACACGCCCCACACGTCTTTCGCCGGCGACTGGTAGAGTCTCACCGACGTGTGCTCGCCGAAGATGCTGTTCAGCTTCTCGTTGGGCACCATCTTGTCGGTGTGCGGGTTGTAGCGGAAAAATCCGCCCTCGGTCGAGAAGGCGAGTTCACCGTCGATTTTGTAGAGTGTGTTGTTGCGGTCGGTGGGGAATCCCTTTGTGTGGTTGTACAGTTCCACTTTGTCGAATTTAGTGAACGAAGCGTTTGGGTGCAGTTTGTATATACCTTTCATCCAATGGCTTATCCAGATATTTCCAAACTCGTCCTCTATGATTCGTCCGCCGGCCTCGTTGTAGCCCGTCACACGGTTTGCCATTGTCCATTGTCCGCCGACGCGGCGCAGCAGGTAGAAGCTCTCATAGGTCGACGCCAGCGCCATGTCGGGGTGGCGGTGCAGGGGAACTACCGCCCAAGTGCCTGGTATTCCGCTTATTTGCCGTACCTCGGAGCCTCTTAGTTGATACAGTCCGCGGTCGCTGCTCACAAGCACGTCGTTTCCGAGAGTGTCGATGCTCCACACCTGACTTTTCAGAAGCGAAGATGGTTTTGCCGGTTCTGCCGCCGCCGACAGCGGATAGGCAGTGGCATAGAGTCCGCGGTTTGTGCCGAGCAACAGGGTGTTTCCGAGAAGCATCGACGCATAGCCGGCGCCGTAAATGTTTGACGTGCCGAAAATTGTCGACACCGGGGAGTTGTAGAGCACGTAGTCGATGCCGTTGTCAAGGCCGAGCCAGATGTTGTCCATCCGGTCGAAATCGATGCTCAGCACAGTGTTGTTCTGCAGTCCGGTCGACATATTCACGAATGTGTTGCTGCCGTTGGTTATGTCTTTGATTATTATGCCGTTGTTTACGGTGCCAAACACCAGCTCGCGCTCGTTTGTGGCGGCGCAAAACACCTGATTGGCTTTCAGAAACGGGTCAATGTCCATCTCAAACGGGCGCACCGTGGCTCCGTCGAAGATAAACACACCGTAGAACTCCGTGACAATGAGGATGTTGCCTTTTTGATAAGGCAACAGCGCGCACACGCGCATGCCTTTCACGTGCTCGCCTCCAGGGACGCTTGTAAACGTTTTCCCGTTGAGTTGGCAGATGCCGCCCTCTTTCGATGCGATGTAGAGCCTGCCGCGGATGAGCGCGGAAGTCGTGATTTTATATTTATAAGGTATGGAAATCGATTTGCTGCCGTCGAATCGCAGCAGGTTGAAGTCGCTCTGAAACCAGATGTATTTGCCCGACTTGTGGATGTTCCACACCTCGGTGAAGTGGCGGTTGCGTTTCGGCAGCGTGGGCATCAGGCTTTTATAAACGAAGCGTCCCCGGTCGGGGTCGTTGTGGTAGTAGCCGAATTCCTCCGATCCGCCGGCATAGATGCGCGACGTGCTTTCGTCGACCATCAGCGAGCGCACCGACGTGTAGTTGCCGATGGGGCATAGTGTCCAGTTCTTGCTGTCGTAGATGAGCATGCCTGAATTGTTGGCAAAGAGCATTCGTCCGTAACTGTCCTGCTTGATGTCCCAGTTTTGTGTGCCTCCATGATATGCGGAGCGGGTGTAGTTGCGCACAAGCGGATAGCTTGCCGATGCGGCGACGGAGCATACCGCCGCCAGGAATATTGCCAGCAGCATTCCGGCGAGACGTGATTTTTTTAGTGTGAAGCCAAAAATTTCCATTGTTTGAAGAATGCATTCATTTAACAGTCCAAAATTCGTAAAAAAATATATGTTGAGGAACAAATAAAAATATGTTATAAAACATATTTTTTGTAACATCTTAAAACACAGACATATAAAAAGTGAGAAGAAATAGATGTTGAGTAGCAAAATGACACTTGTTGAGTTTTTTGTGAGTGCTTTTTTTTGGGTAGGGATACATTGTACTATAATTTTGCAGTGTCAAACCGAACAAAAAACTGCGAGTTTTGACCTAATAGGAATATTCATTAAAATTTTATACCAAACTTATGAAGAAACAGATTCTACTATTTTGTTTTTTGTTTTTCGCAATGATAGGCTTTGCGGAAAACGTGAACATTACAGGAGTTGTTACTTCTGCCGAAGACGGTGAGCCGCTGATTGGCGCATCCGTCCAAGTAAAAGGCAACCCTTCGCAAGGAGTAGCCACCGACATTGATGGCAATTACACCATTTCTGTTCCGGCGGGTGCAACGCTCCAGTATTCTTTTGTGGGCTGCAAGACCCAGGAAAAAACAGTTGTAAAGTCGGGCATATATAATATTGTGCTTGCGAGCGACTCTCACATGCTCAACGAGGTTGTGGCTATCGGCTACGGCGTGATGAAGAAAAGCGACCTTACCGGTTCGGTTACCAGTGTCGACGCCGACAAGCTTAAGAAAACTCCAGCCTCCAACCTTGCAAACGCCCTTCAGGGACAGGCTGCAGGTGTGACCATCAACTCAAACAGTGGACAGCCGGGTGCCGCTCCTGAGGTGCGCATCCGCGGTGTCGGTACGGTCAACGGCGCTTCTCCTATATATGTAGTCGATGGTGTTATCGTTGACGACATCTCGTTCCTCAGCCCTAACGACATCCAGTCGACAGAGGTGCTGAAAGACGCCAGCGCAACAGCCATCTATGGTTCGCGCGGTGCCAACGGTGTCATCATCGTCACCACACGCAACGGTGCCACCGACGAGAAAACCCGCGTCACCCTCGATGCCTATGTCGGCGTTCAGCAGCGTTGGCGCAAACTTGACGTGATGAACGCCAAGGACTTCGCCGACACGCGTATCGCCATCAACGGCACAAAATCAGAAAAAGCTTTCTACGAGAAGCAGGGATTCAACAAATGGTTGTCGGCGTTCAGCCTCGGCACATCTGAATATTTCCCTACAGTCTACGACCCGGAGAAAAATCCTACAGGCTTCGACTATTCAGCAGTAGATACCGACTGGCAGGACGAAGTGTTCCAGAACGCATTGATTCAAAACTATCACCTTGCCATCGACGGTGGCAGCAAGAAAACCACATATTCGCTCAGCGGAAGCTGGTATTCGCAGGAAGGTACGCTTATCGGTTCTAAATACCGCCGTTTCACCGTGCGTCTCAACACGTCACACCAAGTGAAAAAATGGCTTAAGGTGGGCGAGAACATTTCGTTTATGGCGTCAACGGCGCGCAACGCGATGAACAACTCGGAGAGTGCTGGCGCCTCTGTGCTTTCAGCCGCTCTCGCAATGGCTCCATGGGATCCTGTCCGCTATCCGGAAGGCTCTGTAAGCCGCAAGGGTAAGGACCTCAGCGGACAGATTGCCGCAGGTTCAAACTTCAAGAACGTGACCAACCCGTTCTCTATGGTGGAGATGAGCCACCCGAAAGACCGCTACGAGCGCTTTGTGGGCAACGTGTTTGCCGAAATCAACCCGATCGAAGGCTTGACATTCCGCTCAAGCTACAGCTTCGACTACAACATCCACACCAACAAGACATTTAAAGAAGCATACGAGTTCTCAAGCTACGACAAGAACGACAAAAACTTCCTGTCGTCGCTCATCGGACGCTACTACAACTGGACTGTAGACAACATCCTCACCTATGCCCGCACAATCGGCAAGCACGATTTCTCGGCAATGGTAGGTCAGACAGTTGAGGAATACAACTATTACGGAATCAGCGGCTCTGGTTCAACAATTCTCAACCCTGTTGAGAAAAACTGGTTCCTTTCAAAGGTGACCGACGATTTCGGCCGTCCTGCCGACTCAATCTCGCGCAACCGCCGCGTGTCAATGCTCGGACGTCTGCACTACAGCTTCAACAACCGCTACCTCGTTACGGTCAACTTCCGTGCCGACGGTTCAAGCAAGTTCCCTGACAAGCCTTGGGGTTATTTCCCATCAACCGCTTTGGCATGGAAAATCAGCGAGGAAAGCTTCATGAAAGATTTCAACAATCTCGACCTTCTCAAAATCCGTGCAGGATGGGGTCGCGTAGGTAACGACAACATCGGCAACGGCGCGTTTACACTGAAGGTGTTTGACGATGGCCCTACATTTGTTGACTATGTGTTTGGCAAAGACCAGCAGCTCGCCAACGGTGCCACAGTGCTCACTTGGGTGAACAATGGCGGACACTGGGAAAACACAGAGCAATGGAGTGCCGGCGTGGACTTCGGTTTGTGGAAAAACAAACTCACAGGTTCTGTCGACTTCTTCCTCCGCAACACAAAGGATATGCTTATGAATGTCACCGCTCCGGCTCACGTGGGCAACCGCTACTCGGCAATGAGCAACGTCGGAACAGTGCGCAACCGCGGCGTGGAGATTACTCTCGAACACCGCAACCAGATTGGTGATTTCGGATATTCTATCGGCGGCAACGTGTCGTTTATCGACAACGAGCTCACCGGACTTAACGGTGGTTCGCCAATCTACTCAAACTACAGCAACGTGATGGTTGTCGACCAGGGCTACCCATTGTATTACTACTGGGGATATCAGTATGAAGGTATCTACAAGACCGACCAAGAGGTGCTCGACTATCTGCACGGCTACGATGCGACAACAACTCCGTTCCATGCCGGCGACTCAAAATACAAAGACAACAACGGCGACGGCGTGATTGACGACAAAGACCGCGTGAAACTCGGCTCTTCAATCCCTTCAATCAACTATGGTATCAATATCGGAATGAATTGGAAGAATTTTGACCTGCAACTCTTCTTCCAGGGCGTGGCAGGCAACAAAATCTACAACCAGCTCCGTCACCGTCTTGAAGGTACAGGCACCAACAGCGTGCTCAGCCCTGTTATGAAGAACGCGTGGATGCAGCACACCAACGATGCTGGCGAGACATACTACGACGGCTCGATTCCAAACCCGAAAAACTCGGTCAACTACTATGTCTCAGACCGCTTCCTCGAGAATGGATCATACTTCCGCCTGAAAAACCTGCAACTCGGCTACACTATCCCGACCGCTGCAATCCGCAAGATTGGCTTGGAGTCATGCCGCCTTTACCTGCAGGGAAGCAACTTGCTGACAGCCACAAAATACACCGGCTTCGACCCGGAAGTGGGCGGCGGTGTTGACTATGGCAACTATCCTCAGGCACGTTCATTCATCTTTGGAGCCAACATCTCTTTCTAACTTAAAATCGAAAAAACAACTATGAAGGTTAAATATTTTTTGAAAGCATTCTGCGGAGCGGCGCTCCTGGTGGCTGCCACTTCTTGCAACGACTGGCTGAAGGAGGAAGAGCCTGGAAAATCAACCCCGGAGGACTACTTCGCTCTGGGAAAGGCGGCAATCCGTGCGGTCAACGCTGCCTACACTCCGCTCGCATGGGAATTCAACAGCACATACTTCAGTGAGTGGTTTATTGGCGACATCGCCTCTGACGATGCTCTGAAGGGCGGTCAGAACCTGTCGGATATGGCTGATGCCTACGACATCGAGAACTTTAAGACAAATGCCAACAACTCGTTGCTGCGCGATTTCTATCGCGCGCAGTTCCAAGGCATACAGCGTTGCAACCTCGCAATGCAGGAGGTTGAGGCTATCGAGCCCGATGCGGATATGACAGCCGAGCGCAAAACGTGCTTGATGGGCGAGGCTTATTACATGCGCGCTTACTATTATTTCCGCCTTGTACGCATATTTGGCGGTGTGCCTTATGTCGACAAGGTGATCGACAGCAGCAAGGACTGGAAGCAGCCACGTGCCACTGCCGAGGAAATCTACAACCACATCATCGACGACCTCAAGCTGGCTGAGCAGATGCTTTGGAACAAGAGCAAATATGCCGACGCCGACCTCGGACGCGCAACTAAGGGCGCAGCGCAGGCGATGCTTCTGAAAACTTATCTCTATATGCACGACTATAACAATGCATACGAATGGGGTAAGAAATTCTTTGAAGAGCAGAAGAACGAATACAGCCTTTGCCCGAACTACTCAGACAACTTCACTCTCGCCGGAGAGAACGGTCCTGAATCGGTGTTTGAAATCCAGTATATGGCAGATCCTACGAGCGACTACGGCGAAGGTTTCGGCTTCACCCGCGGTTCGTTCACCACAATCCTCACTCGTAGCCGTGCGGCTTCGCTCGGCGGAAATGCAGGCTGGGGCTTCAACCATCCGACGCAGAACCTCTACGATGAGTTTGAGCCGGGCGACCCACGCCGCGAAGCCACTATCAGCAAGCCTTCTGACTCAGAGGTGGAAGCCAACACTGACTTGACTTATCTCGGCAGCCCGTACAACAATAATAAGACTTCATTCTACGAGAATGGCATATTTGTAGCTCTTGACCACGCAACACGCAGCCCGATGAACTATCGTCTTATCCGCCTGTCGGACGTGATGCTGATGTATGCCGAGGCTGCTCTTGAAAGCGGCAAGGATATCGCAGTGGCAAAAACAATGCTCAACAAGGTGCGCGAACGTGTCGGAATGCTGGCATTCCCTGGATATCGCGGCTACAGCGACAACACCGAAGACTTGCGCAAGGCAATCCGCCATGAGCGTCGTGTGGAGTTGGCAATGGAAGGCCACCGCTGGTTCGACCTTTGCCGTTGGGGCATCGCCTATGAGGTGATGGATAAGGACAACGGTTCTTACGGCAAAAACGAGAGTGCCGAGGCACGCGCCGAAATGGCATCGTTTGTAAAAGGCAAGCACGAGCTGTTCCCGATTCCGGCAGAGGAAATCAACCTTAACCCGATGGAGCAGAACAACGGATACTAAAAACAACAAAAACAGGAAGGCGGACACACGTCTGTCCGCCCTCCTTAAAAATAAAAACTTAATCATTTAATCATTCACTAAAAATTTACCAATTATGAAAAATTTGACTCTTTTGGCTGCTATGGCAGTTTGTGGCGTAGGTATCGCCAATGCACAGTATGTAGGTGACCCTGCTTTGTCAAAAACAACTTCAACAGGCAACTTGTATGACGTTGTTCTTCTCGACAATGCCAGCATCGAGTCTTTGAAGACTTCTGGCAAGACTGTTCAAGACCTTAGAACGGACGACGTAAACCGTTTCCTCTATGTTTGGGACAATACTTTCGTTGCCGGTGACGGCTCTTATCCTGGCGTAGACATGCAGATGGACGGCTACGTTTCTTTTGACGTGTCAACAATTGGCTGGTCAGGCGCTGGATTCAACATTGCAAACGCTGCTGCCGATTTCAAGCACTTCACTGACAACACTCACTTCCACTGCGGTCTCCGTTCAACAAACGGCATCAAAAATGTAGCGCTTATCATCGGTGACGGTTATGCATTTGAGAACAAGAACGACAAATGGTCGCCTGCAAAAATATCTGTCGGATCGGAGGCTTTTGTTGACAATGGCGCTTCTTATCCATTGGTAGGCAACTTCAGCGCTGACGGCGAATGGGTGGCTGTCGACATCACTTTGGGTCAGCTCAAGAAATTGTGGCCTGACTTCAACTACAAGGCTGTAGGTTTCGGTGGCAACATCTTAGCAGTCCTTGGTGGCGGCACAGCAGGCAAAAACATCTGCCTCGACGCTGCTTATTTCTACACTCCTGGCGAAGGTTCTGTTGAAGGCATCGCAGCCGACGCTGACATCATCGTTACTGCACGCACAATCAACGCTGCCGGCGCAGAGGAAATCGCTCTCTACAACCTCGCAGGTCAGCTCGTTAAGAAGGTAAACTCTTCTGTAATGGGTGTTGAGGACGTTGCTGCAGGCGCTTACATCGTGAAGGCTGGCAATGCTGTGAAGAAAGTCGTTTTGAAATAATATTGTTTCAACAAAAATTCAGGTTGGCGGATGGAAATCCGCCAACTTAACTTCTAAAAGTCCGGCGGCAAATGCTGCCGGCAATCATACAGACCGCCACGACTGCGACTGTGGCAAAACAAAAACTCGAAACAATATTAAAGAAAAAATAATGAATCTCAGCAAGAAACTACTCTTCATGGCGTTGGCTTCGTGCGCAGCGCTTCCAGCAGTGGCTAAAGACGCTCAGGTGGGCACCGGCGAAACCAACGGATACCGTTTGGTGTGGCAGGATTTGTTTGACGACCCCGAGCTGCGTCCGGATCGTTGGAACATTGAGGTGAATGGTTCCGGCGGCGGCAACAACGAGTTGCAGTTCTACACCGACCGCAAGAGCAACGTGCGTCTCGGCGACGACGGCAAGGGCAACCATTGCCTTATTCTGACGGCTGTGCGCGAGGTGTATAACGGCAAGCAGTTCACTTCGGGACGCATAAATTCAAAAAACAAGGTGGCGTTTACCCACGGAAAGGTGGAGGCGGCGATAAAACTGCCTAAGACAGCCAACGGCTTGTGGCCGGCATTCTGGATGATGGGCAACGACTTTGACCAAGTGGGCTGGCCTAAATGCGGCGAGACCGACATTATGGAGTTCGGTCACATCGACGGCATCAACCGCGGTGTGCAGGACCGCTATTTCAACGGCGCATGCCATTGGGGACAGTCGTGGAATAACCATCCCAACTATGCCCGTGCGGTGACCTATGACTACAGCCTTCAGGATGGAGAGTTCCACATCTATACTTGCATTTGGAATCAGAACCGCATAGCTATGTATGTCGATCTCGACAAGCATCCAGATGCCAAACCTTATTATGAGATGACAATTCCCGCAACCGGCGACACCGGCGCACCGGGATATTACTTCCACAAGGAGAACTTCATATTGTTCAACCTCGCTGTGGGAGGCAATTTCCCAAATATCTGGGATGCTGCGGGCATCACCGCCCTCAACAACGGAAACGGCAACCAGGCAAGCATGTATGTGAACTATGTGAAGGTGTATCAGAAAGGCACTGCCGATGAGTCGCTCAACACACTGTCGCCTGGCGATAGCCAAGGTGGTGGAAATCAAGGTGGTGGAAGCCAAGGTGGTGGAAGCCAAGGCGGCAATGAGTCGCAGTATGTATGCGACCCTGCCTTGTCCAACACAACATCTGTAGGCAAATTGTATGATGTCGTGCTTCTTGACGGAGCAAGCGTTGAATCGTTGAGGGCTGCGGGCAAGACTGTTCAAGACCTCCGCATGGACGATGCAAACCGTTTCTTCTATATTTGGGAAAACACGTTTGCAGAAGCCGACCAGTCGTATCCTGGCGTAGAAATGCATACCGATGGCTACACATCGTTGGACGTGACGAATGTCGGTTGGTCCGGCGCAGGTTTCTGCATCGTCAATGCGGCCGCAGATTTGCGACATTTCACAGACGACACTCATTTCCACTGCGGTCTGCGCACAACAAATGGATTGAGAAACGCCGCTCTTATCATTGGCGACGGTTATGTTTGGGGTGACAACAACAACAAATGGTCGCCTGCAAAAATATCTGTCGGATCGGAGGCTTTTGTTGACAATGGCGCTTCTTATCCATTGGTAGGCAACTTCAGCGCTGACGGCGAATGGGTGGCTGTCGACATCACTTTGGGTCAGCTCAAGAAATTGTGGCCTGACTTCAACTACAAGGCTGTAGGTTTCGGTGGCAACATCTTAGCAGTCCTTGGTGGCGGCACAGCAGGCAAAAACATCTGCCTCGACGCTGCTTATTTCTACACTCCTGGCGAAGGTTCTGTTGAAGGCATCGCAGCCGACGCTGACATCATCGTTACTGCACGCACAATCAACGCTGCCGGCGCAGAGGAAATCGCTCTCTACAACCTCGCAGGTCAGCTCGTTAAGAAGGTAAACTCTTCTGTAATGGGTGTTGAGGACGTTGCTGCAGGCGCTTACATCGTGAAGGCTGGCAATGCTGTGAAGAAAGTCGTTTTGAAATAATATTGTTTCAACAAAAATTCAGGTTGGCGGATGGAAATCCGCCAACTTAACTTCTAAAAGTCCGGCGGCAAATGCTGCCGGCAATCATACAGACCGCCACGACTGCGACTGTGGCAAAACAAAAACTCGAAACAATATTAAAGAAAAAATAATGAATCTCAGCAAGAAACTACTCTTCATGGCGTTGGCTTCGTGCGCAGCGCTTCCAGCAGTGGCTAAAGACGCTCAGGTGGGCACCGGCGAAACCAACGGATACCGTTTGGTGTGGCAGGATTTGTTTGACGACCCCGAGCTGCGTCCGGATCGTTGGAACATTGAGGTGAATGGTTCCGGCGGCGGCAACAACGAGTTGCAGTTCTACACCGACCGCAAGAGCAACGTGCGTCTCGGCGACGACGGCAAGGGCAACCATTGCCTTATTCTGACGGCTGTGCGCGAGGTGTATAACGGCAAGCAGTTCACTTCGGGACGCATAAATTCAAAAAACAAGGTGGCGTTTACCCACGGAAAGGTGGAGGCGGCGATAAAACTGCCTAAGACAGCCAACGGCTTGTGGCCGGCATTCTGGATGATGGGCAACGACTTTGACCAAGTGGGCTGGCCTAAATGCGGCGAGACCGACATTATGGAGTTCGGTCACATCGACGGCATCAACCGCGGTGTGCAGGACCGCTATTTCAACGGCGCATGCCATTGGGGACAGTCGTGGAATAACCATCCCAACTATGCCCGTGCGGTGACCTATGACTACAGCCTTCAGGATGGAGAGTTCCACATCTATACTTGCATTTGGAATCAGAACCGCATAGCTATGTATGTCGATCTCGACAAGCATCCAGATGCCAAACCTTATTATGAGATGACAATTCCCGCAACCGGCGACACCGGCGCACCGGGATATTACTTCCACAAGGAGAACTTCATATTGTTCAACCTCGCTGTGGGAGGCAATTTCCCAAATATTTGGGATGCATCGGGCATCACCGCGCTCAATGCCGGAAACGGCAACCAGGCAAGCATGTATGTGAACTATGTGAAAGTTTATCAGAAAGGCACTGCCGACGAGTCGCTCAACACGCTGTCGCCTGGCGATGAGCAGGGTGGCGCGTCTGTCGGTGATGTGGTTGCCGAAACTGAAATTGCATTCGACGGCAATACGGTAGCAGTGTCGGTTCCATCGACAATCTGCGTCTACAACATCAACGGAAGCCTTGTGCGCTCGGCTTGCGGCACGGAGATTTCTGTGGCTGACCTGCAGGGCGGTGTCTACATTGTGAAATGCGGACAGGCGACAAAGAAAATTGTAATCCGATAACTTGTAATGAACAGACTGACAAAGATATTATTTATAGCAATGGCTGTCGCAGTCGGTCTTGATGCCTACGCTGTTCCGAAAAAAGACGGATACAAGCTGGTGTGGAAGGACAATTTCGACGGCTCCGCTCTCAACCGCGACTACTGGAACGTGGAGGTCAGCGGTTCGGGCTGCGGCAACAATGAGTTGCAGTACTATGTCGACAATGCTGACAACGTGGCTGTGCGCGATGGAAATCTCGTCATCACAGCCCGTCGTCAGGACTACGACGGACACGCGTTTACTTCCGGACGCGTCAACACCTGTGGAAAGGTGGGGTTTACATACGGAATAGTTGAGGCGCGCATCAAATTGCCGAAGACAGCCAATGGCTTGTGGCCGGCATTCTGGATGATGGGCGACGACATCAAGGAGTGCGGATGGCCGGCATGCGGCGAGACCGATGTGCTCGAGATGGGACATGCCGACGGCATCATGGACGGAACGCAGGAACGCTTGTTCAACGGCGCGCTCCACTGGGGTGTCAGCACCGACATGCACTGTCAGCAGGTGGCTGCCGGAAAGCATCAGTCGAGCCTCCAGGACGGAGAGTTTCACATATATACTGTTGTATGGACTCCGACACGGATAGAAATGTTTGTCGACAACGCCGACAAGCCTTATCTGTCGGCGGCGATAGGCAAGAACAGCGACAAGCACGCCTTCTTCAACAAGGCCAACTTCCTGTTGTTCAACCTCGCCGTAGGCGGCGATTTCCCAAACATCCACAATGCCGACAATGTGACAGCGATACCTGCCGGCGGCGCGGAGATGCTTGTCGACTATGTGCGCGTTTATCAGCCAAAGAAACAAATATCATTGAATATCAAAAAATAACAGAAAAACTTCCTACCTAATATGAACGATCAGAACATGATGAAGAAAGTAGTGCTGTTGTGCCTATTCACCGTCTTTGCGGTGGGCTATGCACTTTCAGCCGGAAACGATGATGTCGAGAAAAAAATCGACCAGCTGCTGTCGAAGATGACTTTGGAAGAGAAAATCGGTCAGATCAACCAACAGACAGGACAGGGCTACAGCCCTGAGATGGTGCAGATTGTGAAAGCCGGCGGCATCGGCTCTATTCTCAATGAGGTGGACCCAGTGGTGGTCAACAAATTGCAGAAAGAGGCTATGAAAAACAGCCGTCTGCACATCCCGTTGATTTTTGCACGCGACGTGATTCATGGATTCAAGACAATCTTCCCTATACCTCTTGGACAGGCGGCTTCGTGGAATCTTGCCCTCATCGAGCAGGGTGCGCGCATTGCTGCCGAGGAGGCTTCGTCGACAGGTGTGCGCTGGACATTCTCTCCGATGGTCGACATCTCGCGCGATGCCCGTTGGGGACGCTGCGCCGAGTCGGCCGGCGAGGATCCTTATCTTGCAGGAAAAGTGGGCGTGGCGATGGTGCGCGGATATCAGACCGACGACCTGTCACAGCCAAACACTATGGCTGCCTGCACAAAGCACTTTGTAGGCTACGGTGCGGCAGAGGGTGGCAAAGACTATAATTCAACGTGGATTCCAGATGTTGTGATGCACGATGTTTATCTGCCGCCGTTTAAGGCGTGTGCCAAAGCGGGCAGCGCAACGTTTATGTGTGCGTTCAACGACAACAACGGCATCCCGGCTTCGGCCAACCGCTACCTTATGCGCGACGTGCTTCGCGACAAGTGGGGCTGGGACGGCGTGATGTGCAGCGACTGGGGTTCGATTATGCAACTCGTGCCGCAAGGCTATTGCACCGACCTTAAGGACGCGGCGCTCAAGGCTGCGCTTGCCGGTGTCGATGTGGATATGGAAAGCTATGCGTATACCCGCCATCTGAAAGCTCTTGTTGAAGAGGGCAAAGTGGATGAGAAAGTAATCGATGGGCTGGTACGCAACGTGTTGCGTCTGAAATTCCGTCTCGGACTGTTTGACAATCCGTATGTTGACATGAAACGCGCAAACCAATTCTACGCTCCGGAGTCGCTTGAGGCAGCGGAACGTATGGTTGAGGAAAGCACCGTATTGCTGAAAAACAACGGTGTGCTGCCGTTCACGGGCAAGAAGGTGGCGCTTGTGGGACCGATGGCTGATGCCAAGCACGACCAGAACGGCACTTGGTGCTTCGACCTTGACAAGACCCACACTGTAACTCCGCTCGA
>OFMN01001474.1_pt1 | contig 15449 bp, 9 predicted proteins | sample 1541791 | NCBI WGS metagenome assembly OFMN01 (sample SAMN04209248, study PRJEB22552) | human gut metagenome | biome: gut; material: feces | host: Homo sapiens | place: USA: Oklahoma
GGAACTCCACCGTCAAGCCTACGGCTTGCCACCTCCTCTATGAGAGGAGGCTTTGAGAAAAACGTCCAATTACTGCAGGAGGTATCTGAATATGGCACTGGATCTATTTTGGGCATTCCTGGTCGGCGGTGCGCTCTGCGCCGTGGGTCAGGTCCTGATCGACTACACCAAGCTCACCCCGGCACGCATCCTTACCGCATACGTGGTGGCTGGCGTGGCGCTGTCTGCCGTGGGACTCTATCCCTGGCTGGTGGAACTCGCCGGCGGCGGCGCAAGCGTTCCGCTCACCGGATTCGGCAATCTTCTGGCAGAGGGTGTCCGGGAATCCGTGGACGAAAAGGGCTTTCTGGGCATCTTTATGGGCGGACTCACCGCATCCTCTGCCGGCATTACGGCGGCGATGGTGTTCGGGGTCGTCTGTGCCGCAGTCTTTCGCCCAAAGCAAAAATAAGCGCCGTCCGGCTTGAAAAATGTGCAAAACAGAGATGAAATGCGCAGTACTCGAATTCTGTATTGTGCATTTTGCTGTTTTTCAAAAAAATGCTTGACTTTTATCCGGAAATGTAGTATACTATCATAGTCGCAGGAATTCAGGATGGTGCGCAAAACACTGCTCGAAACCTGGTTTGATGTGGCGGCATAGCTCAGTTGGCTAGAGTACTCGGTTCATACCCGATTGGTCGCTGGTTCGAATCCTGCTGCCGCTACCATATGGCCCGTTGGTCAAGAGGTTAAGACGCCGCCCTTTCACGGCGGAATCATGGGTTCAATTCCCGTACGGGTCACCAGAATGGAAAACTCCCGGAAATGACGTTAAGCGTTGTTTCCGGGAGTTTTTTTGTATTCTAACGGCAATCCAATAAAAGCATACACGGCAGTTTTACACCCGGTCAGTATGTTCTATCTCCCTTCAAATTTGCGTAAATTTGAGAACCAAGACAGAAGAAAATCTGGACATTTCTCAAAAAACTTGATTTTTGAGAAATAACATGCTATAATCATAGTAAAAAATTCAAAAACCTGCATTTTTGAAAAGTGTAATATGTGCAGAGTAAGGAGGATTTGACAAGCATGAAGTCTCTCTGCAAACTTTTTTATGCGGATCCGCAGGCGTATGCTGCGGCATATGAGAAACGTTTTCATGATCCGGACACGGTACATTTAGACCTTTGCATTGGAGAAAATCCGGCATTTTTCTGCCAGACTACAGATCTCTATCGACGGATGCTCTCAGTTGAACGAACCAATAATGCGGTAAATCAGCTTTGCGGTACTTTGCCGGGAATTGCACTGCATCAATTTCAAAGCCGCTGTCTGGTGGATGAGATTGTGCTGACAAATCATATTGAAGGCGTGCAGAGTACCAGAAAAGAGATCACCCAAATTTTGCAGGATCTGTCCCAAAATAAAAAGCGAGAGCGGTTCGTAGGGCTTGTCAATAAGTATTTGTGCCTTATGCGGAGAGAGACGCTTTCTCTAAAAACGCCAACAGACATTCGTAAAATATATGATGATATTTTTTATGAGGAGATCAAAGAAAATGACCCGAAGGATTTGCCGGATGGTGTAATTTTCCGAAGGGATAGCGTAAGTGTCTGCTCTGCATCCGGCAAAGAAATTCACAGAGGGCTTTATCCGGAGAAAAAGATCATTTTGGTTATGGAAAAGGCATTGCAGTTTTTGCACACAGATTCCTGTGACTATTTGCTGCGAATCGCAGTATTTCATTATCTGTTTGGATATATTCACCCGTTTTATGACGGAAATGGAAGAACCAGCCGGTTTATCAGCAGCTATCTGCTTTCGCAGAAACTAAACAGTTCGATTGGCTATCGCCTTTCTTATACGATCAAAGAGCATCTGCCGCAGTACCATGAGGCTTTTAAGATATGTAATCACTATAACAATAAGGGTGATCTGACACCTTTTGCAGAAATGTTCCTGGAAATTGTCGATATTTCCATGAAACAGCTTTATGAGGCGCTTTCTGAGCGTTCTGAACGCCTGCGTCATTATGAAAGCCAGATCAAAAGATTTCCGTATGCCGGAGATAAGTCTATGTACCAGCTTTATGATCTTTTGCTGCAGGCGGCATTGTTTTCTGACTCCGGTATTACCCAGAAGGAACTGGAATTTCACATGGGAATGTCCTATAATACGGTTCGTGCAAAGCTTCATAAAATTCCGCAGGATCTTCTCACAGAAACACACCAGGGAAAGAGAGCCTATATGCTGTGTCTAAAGGCAGTCGATCAGATTTTAGAGAAAGAGGCATACAATTGATTGACAGAATATCGTGTGCTGCCGTATAGGGTGTCTTATCCACTCCCACTTTTGTACCATTTCCACAAAACAAATCAAATTCCAACAAAAACAAGGTTGATTTTATACAAAAAGTGTGCTATAATAGAGACTGCAAAGACAACTTTGGAGAGGATGTGACGTTTCCGTGGAAACAACTTCTGACAAGCACTTTATGAATAAGATCGAGGTTCTGGAAAATGCGGAAAAGGCGTTTGCAGACCATCAGTTTCAGATATATTATCAGCCCCAGTATAACTATCTCAACCGCCGCATCGTCGGCACAGAGGCGCTGGTGCGGTGGATCCATCCCCAGTTCGGCATCCAGCCGCCCGGCGAGTTTATCCCGGTTTTCGAGGACAGCGGTCTCATCACCAAGCTGGATCTCTACGTCATGGAAGAGGCGTGCCGGTTTCTCCGGGAGTGCCGGGAATCGGGTGTCCCCTACGTGCCGGTTTCCTTTAACGTGTCCCGGCACGATGTCTATGCCTGCGATTTTGTAGAACGCATGGAGCGTATCCGGAAATCCTATGGCATCCCGGTGACTGATCTGCGTGTGGAGATCACCGAGAGCGCCGTGATCGGCAGCAGCGATTTTCTGATCCGGTTCGTGTCCCGGCTGCAGTCCCTGGGCTATACCGTGGAAATGGATGATTTCGGCAGCGGCTATTCTTCGCTCAACGTGCTGAAAGATATCGAAGTGGATATCATCAAGCTGGATATGATCTTTCTGCGCAATAAGATCGGCGGCAGAGGCGGCATTATCATTAGTTCCATTGTCCGCATGGCAAACTGGCTGGGAACGCCGGTCATCGCAGAGGGCGTGGAGACCGTGGAGCAGGCGGAATTCCTCAAGAGCATCGGCTGCATTTATATCCAGGGCTACCTGTTTTCCAAGCCCGTGCCGGAACGGGAATATCTGCGCCTGCTGACGGAGACAAAGACAGATACTGCCGTGCCGGGAATGCAGCTCAGCGATAAGCTGGATGCGGAAAAGTTCTGGAATCCCACCACCCAGGAGACCCTGCTGTTCTATAACTTTGTGGGCGGCGCTGCCATTATCGCCTTTTCCGATCCGGAGATCGAGACCCTTCGTGTCAATGAAAAGTATCTGACCGAGCTGGGCATGAATATGAACCAGCAGGATGTGATTCTGTACCAGAAAAATCTGAACTTCGACAACGAGCAGGAGCGCAGAGTCTATATGGAGACCATGCGCCGTGCCATTGCGTTCGGTGAAGATGAGACCTGCGAGACCTGGCGGACTGTCTATTCGCCCTGCTGCGGAGACGATCACATCTGCCTGTCCAGCACTCTGCACCTCATCGGAAAATCGAAGGGGCAGTACCTGTTTTATGTGCTGATTCGGAATATCACAAAGGAAAAGACGGCATATCTGGAACTGGCAGAAAGCGAAAAGAAGTTTCGGACTGCCGGAGAGCAGGCAAACATTTACTGCTGGGAATACACCATTAATACGAAGGAGATGCGTCCCTGCGCACGCTGTATGCGTGACCTGGGACTCCCGAAACTGCTGGAGAATTATCCGGAGCCGGTGATCGCATCCGGGTTGTTTCCGCCGGACTATGCCGAGATGTACCGGGAATGGCACAGAAAGCTGGCGCAGGGTGCGATGCACCTGGAGGCAGTGATTCCGCTCACCGCCGACCGTATCCCCTTCCATGTCCGCTATACCGCCGAACTGGACGAAAACGGCAGACCCTATAAAGCCTACGGCTCCGCCACCCAGGTGGTAGACGGCGAGGCGTAAAAGCTTTGTTTTCCTATCTAAACGCACCGTAGGGGCGAACAGCGTTCGCCCGAGATTTTCTGACTCCTCCGGCACGTAGCGCCGAAGGGATTAACCCCTCAGTCAAGCCTACGGCTTGCCAGCTCAGCACAAGGCACGCCCTTCGGGTGCCCTGTTAGGGGAGCCTATATTACACGGAGCATCCATCATCTTCTTTCTCATCTGCCCGCCAACAGACAGAAAAAATCCCTCTGCGTTTACAGAGGGATTTTCTACTGCAATACCATTTTTCTAAAACGTCAGCACAAAACAGATCCAGTGTTCGTATTCCGATTCCACCTGTATCCGTATTTTATGGGCGTCGGCGATGCTCTGGGCGATGGACAGCCCCAGACCGTAGCCGCCGGTCGCTCTGGAACGTGACGCATCGCTCCGGTAGAACCGCTGGAAGATCTTTTCCTTTTCCGACTCCGGAATGCCCTTTCCCGTGTTGTACACCTTGAGTACCTTCTTGTTCTGCGCCTGCTGCAAGGTCACACGGATCTGCCCGTGTTCCTCGCTGTATTTCAGCGCATTGTCTATGAAAATGCCCACCAGCTGCTTGATCTGGTCGGGGTTGCCGTGATAGCGGATGCCGTCCTGGATGTCCAGCTGCAGCTGCTTTTCCTGCTCGAACGCCTGTCCCTCAAAGGGCAGCGCTGCGCCGGAAACCGCCTCGCTGAGAGAAAAGTCCACGAAGTCTTTCTGCTTGTCTCCCATCTCCAGCTTGGTCAGATTCATCATCTCCCCCACCAACACACGCATCCGCTCCGCCTGGGACTGGATGTAGCTGAGCCACTTGTTTTCCCCGATCTCGTCATGGAGAATGTCCACGTTGGCGGAGATGATGGTAAGCGGCGTTTTCAGCTCGTGTCCGGCATCGGAAATGAACTGGCGCTGGCGCTCAAAGGTCTCCTGCATGGGACGCATCGCCCGTTTCGTCAGAATCATAGTCAGCGCAAACACCACGCCTTCCATCAGCAGGAACACCAGAATGCTCACCAGCAGCACCTTGTGCAGCAGCAGCCGTTCGGCGCTCCGGTCGGAGAACACCACCAGCGTTCCCATGGCGTAATCCCGGCGAAAATACTGCAAATTCCCATACCAGCCGTCTGCCTTGTCCTTTTGCAGCACATAGTCCAGCAGGGTCTGTGCGTCCTCTTCTGTATAGCTGTCCGTGCCGTCCAGCCGGGTCAGCGTGCCGTCGGAATTCGCAAAGCACAGAAAATGGTCGATGGTGACTACGCCGCTCTTTTTATCCGGAAACGGCGGTTCGCCATGGTCGTCCTGGCGCATGGGCACAGACTGGGACAGCTGTGCCAGCGGTGCGGCGTAAAACAGCCCCTGCTCTGCGGCAGCGTAGTTCTCTTCATTGTCCCAGCGGTGATCCGGCTCCTCCGGTCCCCACCAGGGCGGCGGATCGGGATCAGGGTCGGGAGCGTGCCAGGTCGTCTGCTGGGGTGGTTTTGTCTGCGGCGGCGCAGTGGTCACCGCAGGCTTTGTCGCCCGTGGACTGGTGGTTCTTGCCGCAGTGGTTGCCCGTGTCTGCGGTGCGGTAGTCTGTACCGGAGACTGCACCGCCGGCGCCTGGGTCTGCACCGGATTTTTGGGCTGTTCCGCAGGCGCAGCTTTTGCCGTTGTCTCTGCGGCAGCGGTCTCCGTGGCTGTGGTTTCCGTGGTAGTCTCTGCAGTCGTTTCCGCAGCGGAAGTGCCGGTCTCCGTGGCAGTATCCGTGGACTGCCGGGGCTGTTTTCCGTCCGGCGGCATATCGTCCGGCAGTTCGGGAACGGTGGTTTCACTAATGGCGATCTGTTCCAGCAGGTTTCGGGTCTGGTTATAGCTCATCGCCTCGGTCACCACATTGAGGGCGATCAGCGGCACCAGCAGCACTGCGGTGAGCATCGCCATCGTGATACAGATAAACTGCCGGCGCACCCGGCGGATCATGCTTTTTTCTCCAGGAAATAGCCGATGCCACGGGCGGTGCGGATCTGCACAGTGGAGTGGATGGCGGTCAGCTTTTTCCGCAGGAAGGAGATATAAACCTCGATATTGTTGTATTCCACGTCGCTTTCATAGCCCCAGATCTTTTCAATAAAGCGTTCTTTGGGCAGGATCTGTCCCGGATTGGAGAGGAGCATTTCCATGATCTGATATTCCTTCAGACTGAGTTTCATCCGGCTGTCGCCCTGGATGAGGTCATAGGTCTGGCGGTTCAGCTGGAGTTCCTCAAAGTGCAGACAGTCCACTTCCACCTCGCCTTTCCGCCGGGTCAGCGCCCGGATACGGGCAAGGAGTTCGCCGGTGGAAAAGGGCTTTGTGAGATAATCGTCTGCGCCGCAGTCCAGCCCGTGGATCTTGTCTTCCACCTCAGACTTTGCGGTCAGCAGCATAATGGGCGTGGCGTTTTTTTCCTGCCGCAGGATACGGACGATCTCGGTGCCGCTGCGAACCGGGAGCATGATATCCAGGAGGATACAGTCATAGATACCGGTACGGGCGTATTCGAGACCGTCATCGCCGTCAAAGACGGTGTCCACGTTGTACTTGTTGCGTTTGAGGATCTCTGCCAGGGTATCCGCCAGCTGGACTTCATCCTCGACCACGAGTATGTTCATTGTAATCACCCTTTCGAAAGCGTAGGTTTCCAGTATTTATTGTAACGGGGAAAGCTTAATGCAAGCTTAAACATTGCGGCGGGCTGAAAATCGAACCGATTGTTTCCTTGGACAGGACAACTCCTCTGCCCTGTCGGGCATCTCCTCTAAAAGAGGAGACATTTCGCAAAGCCTCCTTTACAGAGGAGGTGGCACGCAGTGCCGGAGGAGTCATCCATAAGTCACACTGCCAGTCGTGGCATACATTGCCGCACAAAACAAGGATAGGCGATAGCTTTTCTTTTTTTGCTTCTTTTTTTCTTTTTAGCAAAGAAAAAAAGAAGAGGAAGTTTTTGAGTAAACTTACAAAAAAGGGAGACGGGGCGATGTGGGCATCGCCCCCTACAAATTTACCTTTTCAAAAAAGACAGGGCATATCCTCTATGAGAGGAGACATTTTGCGTGGCAAGCGCCATAATAATTACGTCAACCGCCTGCACAAGAGACATCCAGAAAAGCAGCATTGCAGGTACAGGAAAAGGCAAACAAAGGCGTTTGCAAGCCAAAGGCGGACAGCGAGAGTAACGAGCGATTCTGCCGGACGGGTTTTTGGTGTAATATCTAGGATAATATATCCCCCTGCCCTTTCGGGCATCCCCCTTTTCAAGGGGGACTGAATACTCCTCTGCCCTGTCGGGCATCTCGTACTGAGCGGTCCCTTTTGTCACCTACGGTGACATTTCCCCACCCCGTGGGGAATCACCTCTATGAGAGGAGACATTTTGCAAAGCCTCCTTTACAGAAGAGGTGGCACGCAGTGCCGGAGGAGTCTCGGGCGAACAATGTTCGCCCCTACGATGCGTTACCCATTTCCGTTATGTCAACTCACACCAGCGGCTGTTTCTTGATCTTATCGCTGCGGCGAGGGTATTTTTTCGGGGTGGCGGATACCTTTTCGATGCGGATGATGCGGCGGTCTCCGGCGGTGGGCAGGGTGTACTGTTCTTCGCCGACGACCGCTCCGCCCAGCAGCTTTGCCGCATTTTCCGCCTGCGCCGCCGTCTCGGACGGTCCTTTCATGGCGGCAAAAATACCGCCGTTCTTTACGAAGGGCAGACAGTATTCTGTCAGCACCGGCATGGCTGCCACGGCTCTGGCAGTTGCCATATCGAACTGCTCCCGGAGTTCCGAGTCCTGTGCGCCGTCCTCGGCTCTGGCGTGGATGCAGCGCACATTCGCCAGTCCCAGCCTTGCCGCCGTCTGTTCCAGAAAGCCGATGCGCTTTTGCAGACTGTCCAGCAATGTGATCTGCAGGTCCGGTCTCAGGATCGCCAGCACCATGCCGGGAAAGCCTGCGCCCGTTCCTACGTCAATACAGGATGCGCCCAGGGGCAGTGTCACCTTTTGCAGCAGAATTGCGCTGTCCAGAAAGTGCTTTTCCCAGACCTCGCCGGGTTCGGTGATCGCCGTCAGATTCATGTGCCGGTTGACTTCCACCAGCTCTGTCAGATAGCACTGGAACTGGGCGAAATGGCTCTCGCTCAGCGTCAGTCCTGCGCCGGAAAACAGCGCCTTTGCCGTCTCATATGTCATCATGCGTTACCCTCCCTGGATGCTTCCCACACGACCAGCACGGAAATATCTGCCGGAGATACGCCGGAGATACGACTCGCCTGTCCCAGATTTTGGGGACGGTGGGCATTGAGTTTTTCGGCTGCCTCCAGCCGCAGTCCACGAATGGTGGTATAGTCCAGATCTTCCGGCAGCTGCTTGTTTTCCAGCTTGCGCATCCGCTCGATCTGTTCCAGCTGTTTCGGGATATAGCCGTCATACTTGATCTGAATTTCCACCTGCTCCCCGATGACCGGATCCAGTGCCGGGCGTGCGGTGTCGAACGGGGCAATGCAGTCATAGCCCAGCTGCGGCCGGCGGATCAGATCTGCCACCTTACAGCCGGTGGTGATGCCGGATGTGCCGTGCTGTTCCAGAAAAGCGTTCAGTTCCGGGGACGGGGCAAGATTGGTTTTCTGCACCCGTTTTTTCTCCTGCGCCACCAGCTGGTATTTCTCCAGCATATGCTGATAACGCTCCTCCGGAACCAGCCCCAGCTCATGCCCCAGGGGCATCAAACGCTGGTCGGCGTTGTCCTGGCGCAGAATGAGCCGGTATTCGCTCCGGGATGTCATCATGCGGTACGGGTCTTCGCAGCCCTTGGTCACCAGATCGTCTACCAGTGTGCCGATATAGGAAGTGGCTCTGTCCATGACGAACGCCGGCTTTCCCTGGACAGCCAGCGCCGCATTGATGCCGGCAACCAGCCCCTGGGCAGCAGCCTCTTCATAGCCGGAGCTGCCGTTGAACTGCCCTGCGCCGAACAGCCCGGCGATCTTCTTGCTCTCCAGGGATGCCCGGAGTTCCGTGGGGTCTACGCAGTCGTATTCGATGGCATAAGCCGGGCGCATGATCTCCACGTGTTCCAGCCCACGGATGGTACGGAGAAATGCCAGCTGGACATCCTCCGGCAGGGACGAGGACATTCCCTGGAGGTAGTACTCTTCCGTTTCCAGCCCCATGGGTTCCACGAAGAGCTGGTGCCGGGATTTGTCGGCAAAGCGGACGATCTTCGTCTCGATGGACGGGCAGTAGCGAGGTCCGATGCCCTCGATCTGTCCGGAAAACAGGGGCGAACGGTGGAGATTTTCCCGGATGATGCGGTGGGTCTCCTCGTTGGTATAGGTGATGTAGCAGGACACCTGGTTGTGCATCTGAGACGGGTCAGAGCCGAAGGAAAACGGCACGATATGGTCGTCGCCGTCCTGGCGCTCCATGGCGTCAAAGTCGATGCTGCGGCGATGCACACGGCAGGGCGTTCCCGTCTTGAACCGGCGCATCCGCAGTCCCAGTTCCTGGAGATTTTTTCCCAGGGGACGGCTGGGCAGTGCCGCATCGGGACCGCTCTCATAGGAGACCTGTCCCACGTGAATTCTGCCGTTCAGATACGTTCCGGTGGCGATGACCACAGCCGAGACGGCATACTGTGCGCCCAGGGATGTGACCACACCGGTGACTCTGTCGTTTTCGGTCTGGATCTGGGCGATCTCCGCCTGTTTGATCTCCAGGAGCGGCGTTTTTTCGCAGACCTGTTTCATGTAGTTGTGATAGCGGACACGGTCTGCCTGCACCCGAAGGCTGTGGACAGCCGGACCTTTGCCCCGGTTCAGCATCCGGCTCTGGAGAAAGCAGGCATCTGCCGCCTTTCCCATTTCGCCGCCCAATGCGTCGATCTCCCGGACGAGATGGCCTTTTGCCGTGCCGCCGATGGACGGATTGCAGGGCATATTGGCGATCTGGTCGAGAGAAATGGTAAACAGCACCGTGCGGCAGCCCAGACGGGCAGAGGCAAGGGCAGCCTCCACGCCGGCATGGCCTGCGCCGACCACGGCGACATCATAAGTTCCCATGTGATAATATTCCATAGGTATCACCTCAGTTTTATATAATGCGTAAATGCGTATAAATGTAAATCTATCATAATCACACTGCCAGTCGTGTGATACATTGCCGCACAGGACAAGGGCAGGCGAGCGGCGGGTCGCCGCTGACCTTTCGCCCCAATTCAACGTTCAAAAAAGGCAATGCTACGGCAGACAAGCTGCCTGTTACCCCTCCGGGGGATTTTTGTTCGAAAAATCCAATTCAAGGCTTTTAATTGAAAAGTTGCAGGCATGACTCAGAAGTCACACTGCCAGTCGTGTGATACACTGCCGTTTCAAGTAAGGGTAGGCGGTAAGCTTTTCTTTTTTTGCTTCTTTTTTCTTTTTAGCAAAGAAAAAAAGAAGAGTAACTCTTTGTAAATCCCCCTGTCAGCTACGCTGACATCCCAGCACAAGGCACACCCTTCGGGCGCCTTTTCAAGGGGGACTGAATACTCCTCTGCCCTATCGGGCATCTCCTCTATGAGAGGAGACTTTCATTTGGCTCCTCTGTTAGGGGAGCCTATATTAACACTTGCAAAATTCCCACCTCAGCAAAAGGGTATGCCTTCCCGTTACCCATCATCCAATCCAAAATGTTTCACGTGAAACAACCGCTTTTATTTTCCCACGCAGAACCGGGAGAACACGTCGTTCACCACGGCATCGGAGACACGCTCGCCGGTGAGGGTGAGCAGGGCATCGGCTGCCTCTTCCAGGAGTACGGTCACGGCGTCCAGCAGTTCGCCGGCATCCAGGGCATCCAGGGCAAGCTTTACCTGCTCTCTCGCCCGTTCCAGGCACTGTTTCTGCCGGGCGTTTGCCACGATGCCCAGTTCCGGAGTCACTTCCGCCTGGTAGAACAGCTCTTCCACCGCCTGGCGCAACTGTTCCAGACCGCTGCCGTCCCTTGCCGCCATGGTGATGACACGGGAGAACTGCTGTTCCAGGCTTTCCGGATGTAGACAGGCGGTCTGGTCGGACTTGTTCAGAATGGCGATTACCGGCTTGTCCGGCAGCTGTTCCAGCATTCGACGGTCGTCTGCATCCAGCGGACGGGTGGTGTCAAACACCGCCAGAATCAGATCCGCCTGCGCCAGGCGTTCCTCGGCGATTTTCACGCCCATCTGTTCGATCACGTCCTCGGTCTCACGCAGTCCGGCAGTGTCGGACAGCCGCAGGGTCACGTTGCCCAGGCGGATCTGTTCCTCCACCACGTCACGTGTCGTGCCGGCAATTTCAGTGACAATACTGCGCTGACTGCCGGACAGCAGGTTGAACAGGGTGGACTTTCCCACGTTGGGTTTGCCCACGATGACTGCCGACACGCCCGACTGGAGAATGCGCCCGTAGTCATAGGTGGCAAGGGTGCTGTCCAGCTGTTCCAAGACAGGCTGCAGTGCGGCATGGAGTCCCTCCGGGGTGACTGCCGGGACTTCGTCCTCCGGGTAGTCTGCCCAGGCTGCCAGGTCGCCCAGGCTGCTGACGATGCCCTGTGAGATCTGCTGCACCCGATGAAAGAGTGCGCCGTTCTGCTGGGCATGGGCAAAGGAAAGCTCCCGTTTTCCGGCTGCGCCGATCACATCCATGACCGCCTCCGCCTGGGTGAGTGTCATTTTTCCGGCGAGAAACGCCCGTTTGGTGAATTCGCCCGGTTCTGCCGGGACAGCGCCGGCGGCGTAGACCGATTCCAGCAGCTGCTGGGTGACAAAAATGCCTCCGTGGCAGGAAAACTCCACGGTGTCCTCGCCGGTATAGCTGTGGGGCGCACGGAACATGGTGGCGATCCCGTCATCCAGCTCCGCACCGGACGGGTCGCAGAATTTGCCGTAGGCGCAGGTGTAGCCGGGCATTTCGGATAAGGATTTTCCGGTCACGCTGCGAAAGCAGGTCTGTGCCACGGAAACGGCACTGTCGCCGGAGATCCGGATCACAGAAATGCCGCCGGCAGCGTGAGGGGTTGCAATTGCTGCAATTGTATACATAGTGATTTCTCCTTGCGGCGGATTTTTTGGGGTGTGGTTTTTCTTTTCAAAAAGGGCAGACAACTCCTCTGCCCTGTCGGGCATCACCTCTAAGAGAGGAGGTGGCACGCAGTGCCGGAGGAGTCAGAGGAGTCCCGGGCGAACAATGTTCGCCCCTACGGTGTATCTTTTTCAATCACACAAACCAATTTTTAATATAGTCCCCCTTGAAAAGGCGCCCGCAGGGTGTGCCTTGTGCTGGGATGTCAGCGTTAGCTGACAGGGGGATTATCCCTCCGTCTGCTCCTTACGGAGCATCCACCTCGTACTGAGCGGTCCCCTTTGTCACCTACGGTGACATTTCCCCACCCCGTGGGGAATCACCCTTTTCAAGGGAGGCAATCAACTCCTCTTCCTTATCATGCACTGTCCTCTCCATACAACAACAGCGGCAGAATCTCCGCCGCTGCTGATTTTTATTGCAATGTCTGCACGTTACTCCGCAGATTCGTCCGCAGGAGCCTCTGTGCCGGTCTCTGACGCATTCTGTGCATCCGGTACAGGAATTGACTCCGGCTCTGCGGAAGGCTGTTCAGCGCCCTCTGGAGCGCCTTCTGCGTCATCCTCTTCCTGGGATGCCTCGGTACGGGTGAAGGCAACTACCTTCTGACCCTCGCTGACACGCATGACACGCACGCCCTTTGCAGTACGTCCCATTTCACGGATCTCGCTGCAAGCCACACGAATGATAACGCCGTCGCTGGAAATGAACATCAGGTCGTCGGTCTCGTTTACTACCTTGATGCCGCAGACTGCGCCGTGTTCCTCGTCCACCTTGTAGTTGGTCAGACCCATGCCGCCACGGGACTGCATCCGGTATTCCGAAAGCGCCGTCTTTTTGCCGAATCCGTTTTCGGTCACGGTCAGCAGGGATGCGCCCTCACGCTCTCTCGCCATGGATACCACAGCATCGCCCTTGCGCAGGGTGATTGCCTTGACGCCGTGTGCCGAACGGGACATGGGACGCACATCGTTTTCGTCAATGCGGATCGCCATGCCGTTCCGGGTGGCAACAAACAGCCGGTTGGAACCGTTGGTGAGACGGACTGCGGCGATCTCGTCGCCCTCGTCCAGACCAATGGCAATCAAGCCGTTTTTGCGCACGTTCTTGTACGCCGAAAGCGGTGTCCGCTTGATCTTGCCCGAACGTGTAATCATGACCACATACTTGCCCTCTTCGAAGTCCGGAGTGGTGAGAACGGCTGCGATCTTTTCGCCCTGTGACAGGGGCAGCAGGTTTACGATGTTGGTGCCACGGGCATTCTTGGAACCCTCCGGCAGTTCGTAGCACTTCAGCTTGTACATAGTACCCAGATTGCTGATAAACAGAATGTGGGCGTGAGAGGAACTAATCATCAGCTCGCTGACGAAGTCCTCTTCCCGCTGTTTCATGCCGGTAACGCCACGGCCGCCACGGCGCTGGCTCTTATAGACATCTGCCGGGATGCGCTTGATATAGCCGTTTTCGGTATAGGTAACAACGCAGTCCTCCACCGGGATCAGATCCTCGATGTCCACTTCGCCGTCTACCATCTCGATCTGCGTCCGGCGTGCATCGCCGAACTTCCGGCGGATCTCGTTCAGATCGTCCATGATGATCTGGTATACCCGTTCCCGGTTTGCCAGGATATCCAGCAGGTCAGTGATCTTCTGGATCAGTCCGTACAGTTCGTCGGTGACCTTCTGGCGCTCCATGCCGGTGAGCTGTCCCAGGCGCATCTGCACAATCGCCTCTGCCTGCTCTTCGGTGAGTCCCTGCTTGTGTTCCAGCTGATAGCCGTCCACATCGTACTGCGCACGATCCAGCAGGGCAGACATATCAATTTCCTTGAACCGCTCCATCAGACGAGCCTTACCTTCCGGCACGGTCTTGCTGTCCCGGAGAATGGCGATCACTTCGTCAATATAGTCGATGGCAAGCAGGAAACCCTGGAGAATGTGCGCCCGTTTCTTTGCCTTTTCCAGGTCGAATTTGCTGCGGTTGGTGATAACGTCCACCTGGAACTGCAGATACTCCTGGAGAACCTGTTTCAGAGTCAGTGTCTTTGGCTCGCCGTTTACCAGTGCCAGCATATTGACACTGACAGTATCCTGGAGCTGGGTGTAGGAGAACAGCTTGTTCAGCACGATCTGTTCGTTGGCATCCTTTTTCAGTTCCACCACGATGCGCATACCCTCACGGCTGGACTCATCCTGGATGTGGTGAATGCCCTCGATGCGCTTATCCTTTGCCAGGTTGGCGATGGACTCCACCAGGCGTGCCTTGTTCACCATGTACGGGATCTCCGTAATGACAATGGACTGACGTCCACGCACCTTTTCAAAGTGGGTCTGTCCACGGAGGGTGATCCTGCCTCTGCCGGTGCCGTAGGCGGCACGGATGCCGCTCTTGCCCATGATAATGCCGCCGGTGGGGAAGTCCGGTCCCTGGATACAGGTCATCAGCTCATCCATGGTGCAGTCCGGATTTTCCATCAGCATATGGATGCCGTCGATGACTTCGCCCAGATTATGAGGCGGAATATTGGTCGCCATGCCGACAGCGATACCCACCGAGCCGTTGACCAGGATATTGGGGAAACGGGACGGCAACACTGCCGGTTCTTTCAGACGGTCGTCATAGTTGGGGACGAAAGGCACGGTCTCCTTGTGGATATCCGTCAGCATTTCCAGGGCGATCTTGGACATTCTTGCCTCTGTATAACGGTAAGCAGCAGGCGGGTCGCCGTCTACCGAACCGAAGTTACCCTGACCGTCCACCAGCATATACCGCATGGAGAAATTCTGCGCCAGACGCACCAGCGCATCATAGACCGAAGCGTCACCGTGGGGGTGATAGCTACCCAGCACAGCACCGACGGTATCGGCGCACTTATGGTATGCCTTATCGGGTGTCAGCCCCTTTTCGAACATGGTATAGAGAATACGGCGGTGTACCGGTTTCAGACCGTCACGCACGTCCGGCAATGCACGGGCAACAATGACCGACATTGCATATTGCAGGAAGGAGTCCTGCATTTCTCTGCCAATTTCGATGGGGGTAATTTTTTGTTTTCCGTTGGTAAAGAAATTTTCTTTTTCCATTGAAGTATTATTATCCATCATTCTATTTTCCTATCATGGCGGCATCACCGCCGAATGGTTGTTGTGATTTGGGTCGTTTCATGGGAAACGGGTGGGGAGTTTTGGTGGGGTGCATGACTCCTCCGTCAAGCCTACGGCTTGCCACCTCCTCTAGAAGAGGAGGCTTTGCATAATCGTCTCC
>OFMN01001482.1_pt1 | contig 15339 bp, 12 predicted proteins | sample 1541791 | NCBI WGS metagenome assembly OFMN01 (sample SAMN04209248, study PRJEB22552) | human gut metagenome | biome: gut; material: feces | host: Homo sapiens | place: USA: Oklahoma
TTTCGCCAGAGGCTCTCCCTTTGGGAGAGCTGGACGCGAAGCGGCCTGAGAGGGCGAGGACGCTGCCCGTGCGCAGCAATGTTCCGAGCGTCAGCCGCACAGCATTGCGCAATCGCTCCAAGTTACAGGAGGTACACCTATGGATTCTGAAAAAGTCATCAAGCGGGACAACGAGTACGTCCTGCACACCTATAACCGCAGCCCCATCGTGCTGGAAAAGGGGCACGGGCTGTACGCCGAGGGCCCTGAGGGACAGAAGTATCTGGACTTCACCAGCGGCATCGGGGTAAACAGCCTTGGCTACTGCGACCTTGCATGGGCAGAAGCCGTGTCCCAGCAGGCACACAAGCTGCAGCACACCTCCAACCTCTACTATACCGCGCCCTGCGGCAAGCTGGCGAAAAAGCTGTGCAAGCGCACCGGCATGAGTAAGGTGTTCTTCGGCAACTCCGGTGCCGAAGCCAACGAGGGCGCTATCAAGGCCGCCCGCAAGTACAGCGTGGATCATTACGGCAAGAACCGCTACAATGTCATCACGCTGGTCAACAGCTTCCACGGCCGCACCCTTGCCACCCTGACCGCCACCGGGCAGGAGGTGTTCCACAACTACTTCGGCCCCTTCAACGAGGGCTTCCAGTACGTCCCGGCGGGCGATATCGAAGCGCTGCGGGAGCTGGTAGACCGCCACACCTGCGCCGTGATGATGGAACTCATTCAGGGCGAGGGCGGCGTGATGGCGCTGGACCCGGACTATGTGCAGGCCGTGCGCGCTTTGTGCGACGAAAAAGACCTTGTGCTCATCGTGGACGAGGTGCAGACCGGCGTAGGCCGCACCGGCACCTTCCTGTGCTGTGAGCACTATAACCTCAAGCCGGACATCGTCACCCTTGCCAAGGGGCTGGGCGGCGGCCTGCCCATCGGCGCGGTGCTGATGAATGAAAAGGTAGCCGAGGGCATGGGCCCCGGTACCCACGGCTCCACCTTTGGCGGCAACCCGGTGGTCTGCGCCGGAGCCAACGTGGTGGTGGATCGTCTGGACCAGAGCTTCCTTGCACAGGTCAGCGAGCGCGCCGTGCAGCTGCGCACCGGCTTGGCAAAGCTGCCCCACGTCAAGAACATTTCCGGCATCGGCCTGATGGTGGGCATCGAGTTCTTTGACGTGCAGGCTGCGGATGTGCTGGCTGCCTGCCGCGAAAAAGGCTTGCTGGTGCTAACCGCAAAGACCCGGCTGCGTCTGCTGCCGCCGCTGACCGTCTCCGAGCACGAAGTAGACATGGCGCTGGACGTGCTGGCCGAGGTGCTGGGCACGATGGAGCCGACCGCTCCGAAGGAGCAGGCATGAAAAATCTGCTGAAAATGGGCGACCTTTCCCCTGCCGAGCTGACCCACATTCTGGATGTGGCAGACCAGCTGAAAGCGGACTGCAAGGCGGGCCGCACCGAGCCGCTGTTGGCGGGCAAAAGCGTGGCGCTGCTGTTCTCCAAGGCATCCACCCGCACCCGCACCAGCTTTGAGGTGGGCGTGTATCAGATGGGCGGCCTTGGCAACTACATGAACACCGCCGAATTGCAGGCCGGGCGCGGCGAGCCTTTGCGGGACACCGCCCGGGTGCTGGGGCGCTACTACGACTGCGCCGTTTGGCGCACCTACCGCCAGCGGGATTTGGAAGAGCTGGCGGAGCTTTCCGGCATTCCGGTGATCAACGGCCTTACCGACTACGCCCACCCCTGTCAGGTGCTGGCTGACCTGATGACCATCCGGGAGCGCCGGGGCACGCTGGCAGGGCTGAAACTCTGCTTTGTGGGCGATGGCAGCAACATGGCAAACAGCCTGATCGTGGGCGGCTTACTGGCGGGGATGCAGGTATCCTGCGTCTGTCCCCCGGGCTACCGCCCGGCAGCGGATGTGCTGATGTTTGCCCACGAATACGGCAATGCCTTCCACCTGACCACCGACCCCGCCGAGGGCTTGCGGGATGCGGACATTGTAGCCACCGCCGCGTGGAACACCACCGCCCCCGGCACGGCTGAAAGCGAGCAGCGTCTGCGGGATTTTGTGGGCTTCCAGCTCACCGGCCGTCTGCTGGAAAACGCAAAGCCGGGTGCGCTGGTGCTGCACTGTCTGCCCGCCCACCGGGGCGAGGAGATCTCCACCGCCCTGTTCGAGCAGCACGCGGACGAGATCTTTGACGAAGCGGAGAACCGTCTGCACGTCCAGAAAGCCGTGCTGGCGGTGCTGCTGGCGGGCAAGTAAGACGATTTGAAATGGCCTCCGCGCTGCTCTGGCCATCATCAGAGGAAAAATATTTTAAATAGAGCAATGCCGGAGCGTCTGCGGACGCTCCGGCATTGCATTTTCACGGGGAGGGGTCGTAAAGGCAAGCGGCATTTGCAGCGCCGCTTTCTGCGAAAGCGCGGCGCTGCGGGGCAGCTGCCGCTCCCGGTTACAGCCCCTCCTGTGAAAATAGCGTTTGGAGCACTCCGCAGAGTGCGACAAACGCGAAATAAAAATAATCTTTCCGCTATTTATGCGCAGAGCGCAGCGGAGCGCATTCTCAATCGTCCACACCTCCCGGAGAACACCCTCTCAGAGGGAGCTGGCAAAGCCGTAGGCTTTGACTGAGGGAGTTTTTATCACGCACTTACAATATACCCCCCCCCCGTATGGTGATTTTGCCCATATTTTTGTACCAAATTTTGGCAGATGCGGCGGGCGAAAATGCTTTATTTCCATAAACTTTAGTGTTATACTCAACTTGGTCTTTTGTCCGTTCCGGTTGTTCTGTTTGGGAGGACAGCCGGGCAAATCGATCAACAAAGGAGAGGATATCATGAAAAAACGCATCGTGAGCATGATACTGGCGCTCAGTATGGTGCTCTCCATCCTCCCGGTATCTGCATTTGCAGATGCTGGGACGTCTGCTGCGGCAGCAGAGACGACAGCTGCCGGTACGAACGAGGAAACAACAAATCCCGTCGTTACGATCAAGATCGGCGCGGACGGTCTGCCCGAAGAGAAGTCCGGCCCTGGCTGGAGCCGCAGCGAATCCGGTCTCTCGCTGACCATCACCGGCGTTGAAAATGCAAAGACAGAGTACATTCTGTCCGGCGAGTACAACTGGAATGTGGCCATCACAAATTCCGGCAATGAAGTATATCTGCTGGACGGCGTGGTCGATGGCCAGCTTTGGGTCGGCAACCGGAATGCCTGTGTTCTGGGCGGCAGCTACGCCAAAGCAGTGCTGGAAAACGGCACCATTGACGGCGGCACCTACGGTAAGCTGACCGAGAACGGCGGCAGCGTTAAGGGCGGCTACTTCAAGGATATTTCCGGCCTGAAGTCTGCTACGCAGCAGCAGGCACACCAGCTGCTTCTGCCGGAAAACTGCACCCTGAACGGCCAGCCGGTGACCGGGGATGTGTATATGCTCAAGCAGTACAGCGAGCACAGCCTGAAGCTGGAGGTGCAGTACGCCCCCGGCTGCGTTGCATGGGCGGCAGCAATCGGTGGCACGTCCGACATCACCTCCCTGCCTGTAGGTATCAGCAACGTCTCCTTGAACGGCTATGGCACGATTTCCATCAGTGGAGACGGTACAACGATCTCTGCCGAGGTCAGTATGTTCCCGCCGCTTTCAGAGAGCAACGCACCCATAGCACTGACTCCGATCCCGTCCACGGACAAGGAACTGAGTTTTACCGGTGAGGGTGTGCCCGATGTGAACGGTGTGCCCCATGTGTACAGTCTGAACGAGGATAGAAGCAAGGTCTGCGTATACTTTGGCAAGGGCTGGACTTATACTTGCTACCCCAATATCGCCAGTGTGACCGGAGAACTGAAGCTCGGGGATCAGGGCGGTGAGGAGATCAATTTCAGCCAGCTGAGCGCAGTGCCCATCAACTGCGCTGTCGAGCTTTCGAATGCTACCGTGACCGGCGGCATCATCCGTCAGGCAGATTTCACAGATGTCACGATCAAGGACAGCACCTTTGATTACCTCACCTGCGCGGGCAATTGCACTATTTCCAATGTAGTGGCCCAGGGCTTCGAGTGGTATGGCGGCGACCTTGCCATTTCCGACACCGTTCTGTGCAAGCTGTCTGGCAACGGCATAGAGAATGCGCTTGCCGATGGCCAGAAGCTCAGCAAGCTGACCGTGCGCAACGGCGGTGTGACTGCGGTCAACGGCAGAGACCTGCCCAGTTCTGTCAATACCATCTATCTGGTGGGCAATGCCAGCGCAGAGCTTACCCTGAACACCGATGTGTTCAGCATCAACGGTGCAGCGGCCAACAGTTACAATGAACAGACCTATGCCGAGGGCAGTGTACTGCATATCACCAGCAACAACGATGGCAAGGAGATTCTGGTAAATCAGGCTGGCGATGCCAGCAACCTCAAGCCCCTGCGCATTACCGAAGAAGGTCTGCCCGACCTGACCGAGGTGACCCCGCATTCCTTGAACCAGGATGGTGTGACCGGCAAGGTCTATGAGGGTCTTGGCTGGCAGTACCTTGTGGTCGAGGATGGTTATAGAACGATGTCGGTGCTTATCCTCACCAGCCCCGATGGCAGCAGCCCGGTGGATCTGACCTCGGATACCATCAACCCCTATCATAAGGCCATTGCTTCCGATCAGATCATACTGACGGATGTGACGGTTACGGACATTCAGGCAGGTGCGCCTATTACCGCCCAGAACGTCATTATTGAGGGCGGCACTTTCCAGAAGGCTGTCCACGCGGATGAAAACAGCAGCATCACCAACGGCACCTTCCAGGAGAGCGTCGAAGCTAATGGAACCATCGCCAACGGCATCTTCAAGAAGAGCGTCCAAGCTTACGGCAAGATCACCGATGGTCAGTTCGACGCGGATGTCACTTTGGGCTATAGCGGCACCATCACCGGCGGCACCTTCCAGAAGAGCGTCGAAGCTTACGGCGAGATCACCGATGGTCAGTTCGAAGCGGATGTCACTTTGGGCTATAACGGCACCATCACCGGCGGCACCTTCCAGAAGAATGTTAAGGCTAGTGGCACCATCAACGGCGGTCAGTTCGACGCAACTGTCCAGTTGGATAGTAGTAATGCCCAGATCCTTGGCGGCGTGTTCAACAATATCAAGCTGCCCGACTATTATACATTGGAAGGAACGGTCATCCGAAATGCCGTGATCACCGGCAGCCTGATGGCGGATACTTCCAGCAAGGCTGCTGTTTCCAATACGGTGAGCTTTAGCCCCATCGAAAGCCGGCACCGTGCTAATGGTCAGCAGCTGAGCAAGCTGATCGTTGCAGACGACGGCACGGTGAAAAGCGTAAACGGCGTGATTGTGACGAAGGAGACCAAGGAGCTTTACCGTATCGGCGATGTTGAGATGAATATCACCTTCAGCAAGCAGGTCGAGAACATCAACGGTGCTCCGGCCAACGATTATACCGGCGGACAGCTTTCCGAAGACGGCAAGACCCTGACCCTGACCGCCCTGAATGACGGCAATCCCATTGTGGTGAACCAGAGCGAAGGAAAGCTGCCCTTCTCTGCCCTGGGCGAGGGAGACTTTACCACTGATGAAACGCCGGAGGGTACAAAGGTTACCTGCTATCAGGAGGGCGTGGGCAAGCTGAGACTTGTCTATGTGCGCACCTACGATGATAAGGAGTTTGACAGCATCCCCTATGGCGAGCCGGACAACTATGGCATCTATAAAAAGCGCGTTGTAGCTGAAGAGGGCGATAAATACACGAGCGGTTCGGTCGATATCGGCGAAACCGTGATCAAGTATAAACCGGCTCTCGATGACTTCGAATGGGATGTCAAGACCGGCACGGTGACCTATAGAGATACCAGCAAGCGGTATTTCGGCGAGGAGGAACTCCCGCAGGCTGAACTTCGGTACTACGACGAACCAAACTCTTACTTCTCCTCTGTGCCTACCGAGGTGGGTACCTACGAAGTTCGCCTTGCGGTGAACGGTAACAACTACTATAATAGCAATCAGGATAACGATTCCCAGTATCCGTTAGTCGGGCAGTACACCGTCCGCTACACGCCCGTAGCCACAGACTTTACCTACGATGCTGCGCAGAACAAGGTGGCCTACGAGGGCAAACAGTACAACGGTGCTGACCCGCAGACCACCCTGCTGTACGGCACCGACACCGACCGCAGCGAGACTGTCCCCACCGCCCCCGGCAGCTACGATGTGTACGTTCAGGTGAAGGCGGACGAGAACTATAACGCGACCATTACCGAAAAGGTGGGCACTTACGTTGTGTCCAATCCGACCCCCGATCCCGACCCGAATCCGAATCCTACTCCCGATCCCAACCCGGATCCGAATCCGACTCCCGATCCCAACCCGGATCCGAATCCTACTCCCACTCCCGACCCGGATCCGAATCCTACTCCCACTCCCGACCCGGATCCGACCCCGACTCCCGATCCCGAGCCGACTCCGACTCCTGATCCCGAGCCGACTCCCACCCCGACTCCGACTCCCGATCCTGAGCCGACTCCCGCTCCCACTCCCGCACCCGCACCCAGCGATGACGGCGGCGGCGCTATCGTGATGGTAGCCGCTGTGGGCGGCGCAGCCGTTGGCGTAGGCGCTTACATTGCAGGCACCACCGCCTACCTGAAGAGCGTTCTGCCCGAGGGTGTGGCGATCCCCGCTAACCGTCAGCAGCTGGCTGTTGCACTGTGGACTGCCGCAGGCAAGCCCGCTACCCAGAGCACGGCACTGTTCAACGATGTGGCAGCCGATGCCGCAGAGCTGCAGGCCATCCGCTGGGCAGTGGATACCGGCCTGATGTCTGCACAGGACGGCAGCTTCAAGCCCGGCAACCGCGTAAGCCGCTTGGAGGTCATCCGCACTTGGAAGACCTATCAGCAGCGCGGCTGAGCCCGCTGACCCGTAACCCCTTATAACCCTGCAGGGACTGCTGCACAGCGCTGTGCAGCAGTCCCTTTTTGCGTTGGCGGGCGTTTTGCGCCGCGATGCCGCCCGGTAAAAGGCATTTCGAGCCATTATTGGGGATTTCGTGCAAAAGCACTCCACTTTTTCCGCCGCCGGTGGTATAATGCAGGGACAGAGATGTACTCTGAAAGCACGTCATTCCCATATTTTCCTATAGAGACAGAAAACCGTCCGGTAACCGCAAGCCGGGCGGTTTTCTGCTTTTTGCGGGTGCGTCCGGCTGCTTTTGCGCCGCCGGGTCGTTTCAACGCATTTGCGGGTCGATTCGTGCCGAAAATCGTCCAAAACGGGCAAATCGTGGTACACTAAGCATGACACAGAACCTCCCTTCCTGATAGGGGCTAAAGGCATCATTACGCCCCGTCAAGCGTGTGACCGGAGCATCGGTCATTCGCGTCCGTGCCCGGCTGAAAAAGCCGCGCCCGGCAAAACATAACAATTGCCATCTCCCGATCGATCCTTTCCAATAAGCACAGCAGAGCCGCCCGGCAACTACCGGACGGCTCTGCTGCGTTGTAGGAAAACTCCCTCAGTCAAAGCCTGACGGCTTTGCCAGCTCTCCCCGCAAGCGTCCTCGCCCTCTCAGGCGCTAACGCGCCAGCTCTCCCAAAGGGAGAGCCTCTGGCGAAACCGGTCACTTGGCACTTGAGCCGGAAGCTTTACCGCCATGCCAAGGCCTCTCCCTTTGGGAGAGGTGGATGCGAACGTAGTGAGCAGACGGAGAGGGCGAGGTTGCTTCTCCGCAGCGCCGCCGCTTCCGCAGGAAGCAGGCGCTGCAAATGCCGCTTGCCATTACGACCCCACCCGTGAAAATGGGATAGCGGAGCGTCCGCAGACGCTCCGCTATCCCGAAAATTAAAATAATTCTTCCGCTGCAACAACCCGGAAGCAGCGGAGGGCATTTTCAATCGTTCTCCACCCCGGGACACCCGGCGGCGCGCCATGCGGCGCACAGCACCTCTTTTTCCGCCTTGGAAAGCTTTTTCAGGGCGGCTTCCCGCCGCAAAGCGGCGCTCCTGTCCGCGCAGCGCTCCAGATAGGCAAACCCTACTGCGCCGTGGGCGCGGGTGTAGCGTGCCCCTTTGCCGCTCTGGTGCGCTTTCAGCCGGGCGGCGGGGTGGTTCGTCCAACCGGTGTACAGCTGCCCGCCGGTGCAGCGCACCATGTAGACGTAGGCGGCGTCAGGCAAGGCGGCCATTGTTCTTCAGCACCTGACGGCAGGCGGCAAGGGCAGTCTCCTTGTCCTTGGCGGTGATCAAAAAGCGGCTGGCGTGGCAGAAGCTGATGCCCGGGATGCCGCTCTTCTGCTCGATGACCTCCTGCGGCTGCCCCGCCCACGACTGCGGGAACGGCAGCTTGGACTTTTTGGTCTTGTGGTCGGTGACGCACTGGGCGCTCCACCCGCCGCGCTGGCTGGGGTACACCACAAACAGGGCATCGGTCTTGTACAAGCCGTTTTTCCACGGCAGATAGCAGGGCAGCACCACGATGCCGTCGCGGGAGTTGCGGTACGCCTGCTGCACTTTTTCGTCCGCACGGTTCACGGCGTTGGCGCTGTCGATCTGGTTTTCCAGTATCTGCTTTGCCACGGCCACCGCCTTGAAAAAGCAGCTGTCCTGATCTTCTTTGGAGTCCCACACCGGGTTAAAAAAGCCGATGGCATCGCACAGGCTGTTCTGCTCGCCGGTGTTGTCGTTCAGGTCCAGCGGCTGGATAAAGTTTTCGTCAATGAGCCGCGCCTGCCGCTCGCCCACAAGGCCGGGGCCCAGCACCCGCCACAGCAGGCCAAAGGCCGCGTAGGGCACGCCGTTGGCGCGGTACTCCCGGGGCTCCTGATGGTGGTCGAACATCCCAAAGCCGATATCATACACGATGCCGTCAAAATCATCAGGCACGGTAAAGCCCCGGGTGATCTTGATATCCGGGCGCAGGATCTGCAGCAGCGCCGTAGCAAACACGTCATCGGCATGGAACTTGCCGGCATGGGTAAAACCGTTTGCGGGAATTTTCATGGACTTGATACCTCGTTCTTCTAGTTTCATCTGGTATCAGTATAGCACAATCCCGCCCGTGGGACAACAAAAAGGAACGGCAGCACCGCCGTTCCTTTTGCGTAGGACGATTGAAAATGGCTTCCGCTGTGCTCTAGCCATGTTTAGCGGAAATATGATTTAAAGATTCGCGTTTGTCGCGCTCTGCGGAGCGCTCCAAACGCATTTTCACAGGAGGGGTCGTAACCGAAAACTGCATTTTCAATCATTTGGCATTTGCGTTACAGCGCCGAGTAGCCAAAGCTGTTCACCAGCGCGTCAATGTGCTGCCCGGCTTTGCACAGGGGGCAGTCGCGGGAGTCGAAGCTGGCGTAATCCGGCAGACAGGTGGGGTCAAAGATGGAGGTGACCGGGTAGCCCAAGCACTCGTGGGTGGTGGCAAAAATAGCCGAAAGCCCTGCCACGATGCCGCCGTAGTAGTTCACGGCTTCCACGGCTGCCTGAATGGTGTAGCCGGTGGTGATGGATGCCGCAAGGATGAGCACGTGCTTGCCCTTGACCATGGGGGCGAGATTATCCCGCAGAATGATCTGGCTGCCGGAAGTGTACTCCGGCGTGACGATATAGATGGTCTTGTGGGCGTTCATATTGGTAAAGCCGTCCTTGGTCAGCTCGTTGGCAAGGCAGGTGCCGATGACCTGTGTGCCGTCCAGACAGAGCACGGTATCCACGATGGTGCTGTGCTGGTAAGCGCTGACCAGCTCCTTTGCCACGGCCTTTGCCTCGGAAAGGCGGGTCTTTTGGGTGGTCACGTCGATGTAATAGTTGATGTGGCTGTGGCTGGTGGCAAAATGTCCCTTGGCCACCCGCAGGAACAGTTCGCTTTTGCTGGTGGGAAGCTTGACCATGTTGATCATTGTACAGCACTCCTTTTTTCACCGGGCGCAGCTGCGCCGCAAAATACAAAACAGCGCGGCAGCGTTCCGGCTGCTGCGCTTATTTTTCTTCTCTGCTTCTTTATTGTACTGAAAAATGCCGCTGTGCACAAGACACAAACCTGACGAAAAACCTTGCTTTTTTACAGACATATCGCCGAAAACTTGGATGCAAAAAGACCGCCGCGCAAAATGCGCAGCGGTCTTTGGTAAAAGCGCAGCGATTATGTATCTGCTCAGCCGTTGCTCTTCTTGGCGGCCTCGGCCAGAGCCTTGTCGTACACTTCCTTGGTGATCTCCCAAGTCATGGAGTACTCAGAGTTCTCGCGGATGGGCATATACTTGAACACCACAGTGTAGCCGTCCTGCAGGTCGGGCACCTTGGCGGCTTCAAGATGGAGCGTGATGGGCGTCTTTTTCACGATCAGGCTGTTCTCGGCGTCCGTGATCTTCACGCCGCCGTTGTTTCCGCTGAAGTAGACCTGCTTGCTCTCGGCGTCCTTGATGGCAAGAGAGAAGCGGTAGGGATCCAGCGGGATGGGGTTTGCGCGGCCAGACTCGATGTCGACTTCCATCGTGCAGGTGCCGTTTTCGATCTTCAAACCCCGCAGACCGCCGATCACCTGCAGCTCGCTGGTGATCGCACTGGGCAGCGCTTTGCTTACCGGGTTGTTGGGATCCTGATACTCACAGCCGCCCAGCAGACTGGCACCGGCCACAGCCACTGCGGTGGCTGCCGAATACTTCAGGAATGCGCGGCGGGAAAATGTATAAGACATAGCTTGTTCCTCCGTTTTTTACCAGTATGTTGGGGCTCAGGTCGCAGACTTCAAGGCGTCTGCGGTCAGCTCCCAGTTGGCGCTGAACTCGCTGTATTCCAGATCGGGATAGAAGGTAAAGGTCACCGGGCCGTCCGTCAGCGCGTTCAGACCCTTTGCGGTCACATAATAAGTAACGGTCTCGCCCTTCTTGACCTGATGGCTCAGCGCATCAGGAGAAGTCACCTGCAGCTTATCGTTCTGGTAGGCCAGATACTTGTCTGCCTTTACGGCAAAGTTTGCCTTGGTCACTTCCAGTGCGTTATTGCGGCCGTTGGTCACCACCAGCTTAAAGGTGGTATCGGAAGCGGCATCGCACTCCACCTGCTCCAGCTTGGATACGACTTTCAGCACCCTGTTGCTGGTGCCGACGGCGCGCTGCACCGGGGCATCGCCGCCGCAGCCGGTCAGCAGACTGCTGCCAGCCACAACTACAGCGGTAAGTGCGGTATATTTCAGGAAAGAGCGGCGGGAAAATTCCCCAGTCATATTCGTTCCTCCTTCAGAACACATCAATACAGATTCTGCCATAAGGCACTACCTATACAATAGGCGAAACGGAGAAAAATGTCAATGATTTTCCGCAAAACAAATGTGAAGATTTTGTGGCAGCATCGTACATTTTAGACGAAGCTTAAGCGGATTTTTTGGCAATTGTGTCAGCTGCGGATCACATCGGAAGCGTTCATGACAAAGGTCAGGCTCTTGCCCTCCAGGAAGGTGGGCACATAGGTGACCTTCAGCTGCTTCCAGTCCTTGGGCACCATGATCATCAGCACGATGTAGGCGCTGCCCTGCGGGGGCAGGCTCTCTGCATCGGAAAAGCTCTGGGAATTGGCGTTGTACAGCGAGATATTGGCGCAGCAGGCTGCGGGCTGGCCATCACAGACGGCGGTAAAGTCCGGGGTGGCAGCGGCCATGGCCTGAAAGTTTGCGTCCACGTTCTCCAGCGGGGGCACGGGGTAGGCCTCGTTGATGGCGTCAATGCCCTGTGCGCCGATGGCGTAGCTCTCGGTCTTGCTGCGGTTGACGGTGGTCACCCGCACGCCCAGATACTCGTAGCCCGCCGGCTGCACGGGGTCCTGCGTCAGGTGGAACACGCTGGTCAGCTGCACGCCCAGACCGTTCCAGCTGCGGACGGTATCGCCGACCTTGACCTCTACCACGGTGTCATCGCCGTTGGACTGGCAGCCGCCCAGCAGGCTGGCTGCACCCAGTGCAGCAGCGGATACGCCGGTGCACTTGAGGAAGCTGCGGCGGGAAATAACAGTAGACATAGGTTTATATCCTCCTTGAAGGGTCAGTTTCTAATTCTTCTTTTTCTGGTTATACCGTTTCCGGCACACAGATGCAAGAGCCCGTGTCGATTATTTACAACAATTTCACAAGCGGGGTCACTCCTGCGGCGAAAGCCCCTTGACGTGGGTCTCGCTGGTTTTGACCAGATTTAACAGGCTGGGCGTGTACAGCGGAAATTCCCGGGTCAGGCTCTCGGTGGTCATGGCAAGGCAGGCGGGATCCTTGACGCCCTCGCCGCCGTTTACGTCCTGCCCGTCCAGCAGCGCTTCCACATTGGACTCTGCCATCCGCATCACAGCGTCGGAATAGCCGTGCCAGCGGTGGGGCTCGATGCTGAACATACTGGAAGCATTATGCGGCTCTGCAGAGTAGAGCAGCCGGAACATCTTGGCAACCGCCATCATCAGGTAAGCGCTCACCTCCGTGGTCAGCGCCTTGCTGTGGCACTGGCCGATCTTGGCATAGAGCACGTTCAGGCTGTTGGAGATGAGTTTTTTGTTCATGGTGGGCAAAACGCTGCCGTGGTAGACGTTGTCCTTCATCTTTTCGGGGTTGGGCAGATCCTCGGCAGAGAGCATCATGCCGTTGCGCTCGGCGCTACGGCCCAGCAGGTAGTCGCAGGAAACATTATAATAATCTGCCACCCGCACCACAAAGTCCAAGCCGCACTCGCGGATGCCTTTTTCGTAGTGGGACAGCAGCGCCTGAGAGACCCCCAGATCCTCTGCCGCCTGCTTTTGGGTAATGCCGCGCTCCTTGCGCAGCAGCTTGATGATGCGATTGAACTCCATGATGTGCTCTCCTCAATATCCGAAGGGATTTTTTGGTGATATCCTTGTTTTTGGTTTACAACAGGTTGATTATACACATTGGAAAACGACTTGTAAAGCAAGAAAAATGCCGATATTTTTCGTCTTTTTTCGTCATTATTGTCAAAAGTCTTGCCGGGGCCCCACATCTATGCTAAACTATGGGTATTAACACATAGATTTTGTGTTTCCGACACGGCAGAAAAACGACAGGCGTGGTGAAAGCCCGTCTTTTCTGAAACAAAATTTTTTCAAACAGGTGGTTCCATCTTTCTGCAGTTTGTGCTATAATCTCTTTTTGGCGACTGTTCTTGACCGGCGCACAAATTGGCGAAGGGCAAGGCAGGCGCTATAAAAGGTAATATACCAAGAATAAGAAAGAGGAAACTTTAGTATGAAACTCGAGCGCAAAGTCCGTCTGTGCAGCGCTGCCGCTGCTGTCCTGATCGCCGCCATCGCCCTGACCGGCTGCGGCGGCTCCAAGTCCACTGCTTCTTCCGCAGCCGCTTCTTCTGTGGCTGCTTCCACCGCTGCTTCCACCGCTGCTGCCACCAACAACAGCTGCGGCGAGGGTGTGACCTGGGCACTGGCTGACGGCACCCTGACTATCAGCGGCACCGGCCGTATGACCAACTTCACTAAGGACGCTCCGGCTCCCTGGGCTGATCAGGCCGACCAGATCACCACCGTTGAGGTGGAGGGCACCGTTACCAGCGTGGGCGCTACCGCCTTCAAGGACTGCACTGCCCTGACCACCGTGAACATCGCTGACGGCGTGGAGTACATCGAGGCCGGCGCTTTCAACGGCTGCACCGCCCTGACCGAGGTCAACATCCCTCTGAGCGTGGGCTACATCAAGACTGGCGCATTCAAGGACTGCAACGCCCTGACCAGCGTGACCCTCCGCGACAACTGCCGTCTGGACATGAATGTGTTCCCCGCTACCGTGGAGGTCAACTACGCCGAGGGCTAAGCCTATTCCGTAATTTTGAACCAAAAGAGGTGTGATCCATGAAAACCTTCAAACTTCATCTCATCCGCCACGGCATAACCGCGGGCAACCTGCAGGGCCTGTACATCGGCAGCGGCACCGACCTGCCCCTGTGCGACGAGGGCCGCGCTCAGCTGGCTGACCTGAAGGAACGGTTCGCCTACCCGCAGGTAGACACCGTCTTTTCCTCTCCGCTGCTGCGTGCAGTGGAGACCGCCAACATCCTGTTCCCCGGGGCTGCCCACCAGTTTACGGTGCACGATCTGCGGGAAGCCGGCTTTGGCAAGTTTGAGGGCAGACCGGTGAAGGAGCTTGTGCAGGACGAGGACTTCAAAAAGTGGATCACCCCGGGTTCCGGCTATCTGCCGGAGGGCGCAGAGCCCACCGAGCAGTTCCACGCCCGCTGCGCCGACAGCCTTATGAAGCTGTTTGAGTACATGATCCGTATGGACGTTACCGAGGCCGCCTGCGTGACCCACGGCGGCGTGATCATGAGTATGCTCAGCCAGCGCGCCGTACCCACCCGCCGTCCCGAGCAGTGGATGGCAGACCCGGGCTGCGGCTACACCGTGCAGACCGATGTGCAGCTGTGGATGCGGGACAAGCTGGTGGAGGCCATCGACATCGTACCTTTTGGCTACGCCGACACCCTGCAAGGGCAGGCCGAAGCCGAGGAAAACGAGGCCTACGAATAAGAAAGGGTTACAGTTTCCCGCTGCCCCTTGACAGAACGCGCAGAATCCTTTATTGTTAAAGGGTAGTATTGTATCGTACACAGGAGGAACGCTGTCATGTCCCAATCCCTCTCCCGCCGGTCATTCCTGAAATGTGCCGGTTCCGGTGCGGTCAGCCTTGCGGCTGCGCTGCTTACCGGGGTCTGTGTTGCGGCGCAGCAGCCGTGTCTTACGGGCGAGCCTGCCCTGCTGGATGGCAAAGCTGCCGTGGAGCTGCTGGGCTATGCCCCGGCACCGGAGCTGGGCGGCGTGCTGGTGTACCTCTCGGTGGAAAACCTTTCGGCAGCCAGCCTGCCGGTGGATACCAGCTATCTGCAAAGCCGCGGGCTGCGCACCCGGGAGCAGCTGTACAGCATGGGCACCGGCGTGACCGCTGCCTGCAACGGCCAGAGCGTGCCCTGCGGCAGCTTTGCCGCCCCGCTGTACAGCGAGAACGCGGCGGATGCTTCGGTGTTCACCCTGAACCTTGCCGCCGGACGCGGTGCGCTGCTGCACTGTTTCTGCGCCGTGCCGGAGGACTGGCAGACCCTTGAGCTGACATGGCACCCGGACTTTGCCGCCGGGCGCAGCGCCATCTTTACGGTGCGCCGTAATACCGATGAAGCCGCTCTGGGCCCCGTGCCCACCGCCCCCGCCGAGGTCGGCAGCGTGGTGGATCTGTAACAGCATACCAAAAGAGCCATTGCACAAAATGCGTGCAATGGCTCTTTTTTGTTAAAACCCTCTCAGCTTAACTCCCTCAGTCAAAACCTGACGGTTTTGCCAGCTCCCTCGGGGAGGGAG
>OFMN01001489.1_pt1 | contig 15277 bp, 12 predicted proteins | sample 1541791 | NCBI WGS metagenome assembly OFMN01 (sample SAMN04209248, study PRJEB22552) | human gut metagenome | biome: gut; material: feces | host: Homo sapiens | place: USA: Oklahoma
TGCGAACGCAGTGAGCAGACGGAGAGGGCGAGCCCGCTAAAGGCAAGAGCACCTGCATTGTTTCCAGACATTGCAGGTGCTTTTTCTGTTCTCCTTGGTTGCGCCCGCAGCGGCGGCTGCGTTATAATAGGGCAAAGCGTTTTTTGAAAGGCGGTGTTCCTGTTTGCGTTTTCTGCATTTGTCCGACCTGCATCTGGGCAAGCGGGTGTGCGAGTTTTCCATGCTGGAGGACCAGCGGTATATTCTGGAACAAATTCTAGCCCTGCTGGATGAGACCCCTGTGGACGGCGTGCTGCTGGCAGGCGACCTTTACGACAAGCCCGTTCCCCCTGCCGAAGCGGTGCGGCTGCTGGACTGGTTTTTAACCCAGCTGGCGGCGCGGAAGCTGCCGGTGTTCGCCATCAGCGGCAACCACGATTCTGCCGACCGGGTGGCCTTTGGCTCTGCCCTGCTGGCCGACAGCCGGGTCTACGTCAGCCCGGTGTTCACCGGTGCGCCGCATCCCATCCCTTTGCAGGATGCCCACGGCACGGTGGATGTGTACTTACTGCCCTTTTTAAAGCCCGCCATGGTGCGGCACGTCTGGCCGGACGAGCCTATTGAAAGCTACAATGATGCCCTTGCCTGTGTGCTGCGGCACTGCACCCCGGACCCCGGCCACCGCAGCGTGCTGGTGGCGCACCAGTTTGTGGCGGGTGCTGCCGCCTGCGAGAGCGAAGAACCCTCGGTGGGCGGGGTGGACAGCGTGGACGCCGCCCTGTTTGATGCCTTTGACTATGTGGCGCTGGGGCATCTGCACAGCCCGCAGAAGGTGGGGCGTGAGACCTTGCGCTACTGCGGCACGCCGCTGAAATATTCCTTCTCGGAGGTGGGGCAGCACAAAAGCGCCACCTTTGTGGAGCTGGGCGCAAAGAGCGAGGTGCACATCACCACCGCGCCCCTGACCCCCCGGCACGACCTGCGCGGGCTGCGGGGCAGCTACATGGAACTGACCGACCGCAGCCGCTACGAGGGCACCGCCGTGGACGATTACCTGCACATCACCCTGACCGACGAGCAGGACGTGCCGGACGCGCTGGCGCGGCTGCGGGTCATCTACCCCAACCTGATGCAGCTGGACTACGATAACCAACGCACCCGCCAGCAGCAGGAGATCAGCGCCCCGGAGCGCACCGAGAGCATCTCCCCGCTGGAGCATCTGGCAGCCTTCTACCAGCTGCAGAATAACCAGCCCCTGACCGCCGAGCAGACGGCGTTCTGCCAAGCGCTGATCGAGGAGATCTGGAAGGAGGGCGACACTGTATGAGACCGCTGCGACTGACCCTTTCGGCCTTTGGCCCCTATGCCGCCCAGACTACCCTTGACCTTGAAAAGCTGGGCAAAGGCGGGCTGTATCTCATTACCGGCGACACCGGCGCGGGCAAGACCACTATTTTTGACGCCATCACCTACGCGCTGTACGATCATTCCAGCAGCGGCATCCGGGAGGGCTCCATGCTGCGCTGCAAGTACGCAGACGACAAAACCCCCACCTTTGTGGAGCTGGAATTTGAGGTGCACGGCGTGCGCTACACGGTGCGCCGCAACCCGGAGTACCAGCGCCCCAAGGCCCGGGGCGAGGGCATGACCACCGAAAAGGCGGATGCCACCCTGACTTACCCGGACGACCGCCCGCCGGTGACCAAGGCAAAGGACGTGACCGCCGCCGTGCAGGAGATCATCGGGCTGGACTACAACCAGTTTTCCCAGATCGTGCTCATTGCGCAGGGGCAGTTCACAAAGCTGCTCAATGCCTCTACCGAGGAGCGCAGCCGCATCTTCCGCAAGCTGTTCCGCACCCAGCGCTATGCCCAACTGCAGGAGCGTTTGCAGGCAGAAGCCGCCGCGCTGAACCAGCAGCGCACCGCTCAGAACGCTAAACTGGACAGCCTGCTGGGCGGGCTGCAATTTGCTCCAGACGACCCGGATGCCGAAGCGCTGCGCGCCCTCTGCGCCCAGACTGTGCCGGAAACGGCGCTTACTTTACTGGACGCCCTGACCGCACGGCAGGCTGCGGCGCTGGAGGAAGCCGGCACCGCCCTGCACACCACCGAAGCCCAGCTGGACACGGTACAGCGGCAGCTGGGCGCCGCTGCACAGGCACAGCGGCTGGCGCAGCAGCTGACCGCCCGGCAGGCAGAGCTTGCCGCCGCAAGGTCCGCACTGGACGCTGCCCGCGCCGAAGCCGACCACCACGCCGGGGACGCCGCACAGCTGGATGCCCTCACCGCGCAGGTGACGCAGGCACAGAGCGCCCTTGCGGCCTATGACGCGCTGGACGCCCTCTGCCGCCAGCAGACCGAAGCGCGGGACGCCGCCCGGCTGGCAGCGGCACAGGCACAAAAGCGGCGCACCCAGCTGGACAGCCTGAACGCTGCCCTTGCCGCCGCTGAGACCGAACTTTCCGCACTGGCAGACGCAGACACCCGGCTTTTGGCGCTGCAAACCCGCAGCACCCAGCTGGCACAGCGCGGCGAAGCGCTGGCAAAGCTGGAACAGCGCCTTGCGGAATGCCAGCATCAGGCCAAACGCGCCCACAAGGCGCAGGAGAGCTACCGCGCCGCTGCCGCCGCACAGGATGAAGCCCGCACCCGGCAGAATACGCTGGAACGGGCATTCTTGGACGCACAGGCCGGACTGCTGGCCGAGAGCCTGACCGAGGGCGCACCCTGCCCGGTGTGCGGCAGTACCCATCACCCCGCCCGCGCCCTGCTGCCCCATACCGCGCCCACGCAGGTGCAGGTGGAAGCTGCACGGCAGGCTGCTGCCGCGGCTGACCGGCAGGCACAGACTGCCAGCGCTGCCGCCCAGAGCGCCCTTGCCGCTGCCAACGAAGCAAAGATCTCTCTCCGGCGGGACGCCGAGACCCTGCTGCCGGAGCGCTTTACCGCCCCGGAGGGCACGGTTCCCCTCACCTTTGCCCTGATGACCAACGTTCTGGCCGAGGAAAGCGCTTCCTTGCAGACGGCACAGGCCGGCTGCGCCACACAGTGCCGACAGGCCGAAGCTGACTGCCGCCGCAAGGCACAGCTGGAAGCCGACCGGCAAAACAAGACCCGCCAGCGCCCGGCGCTGGAACAGGCCGCTGCCGAAGCTGACCGCAGCGCCGCCGCCCAGAATGCCAGCGCAGACGCGTTGGAAGGGCAGATCGCAGAGCGGCGCGCCGCCCTGCCCTACCCCCGGCGCGCGGACGCGCAGGCGGCACTGGACAAGCTGGAAGCCGACCGCAGTGCCCTGCGCACCGGCATGGACACGGCACAGCGCCGCCTGAAGCAGGCCGAGCAGGCCGTTGCCGCCGCCGAAGCCGCCGTAGAAGCATTGCGCACCCAGCAGACCGCCGCCCAAAAGGAGCTGCCTGCCCGCAGCGCCGAGGAGCTTACCGCACAGCAGACCGCGCTGACCGCCGCGCGGGAGACTTTGCGCAGCCGGGAAAAGCAGCTTTCGGCACAATTGCTGCCCAACCGCAAAACGGCGGCGCAGTACCGCGCTGCCGCCGAAGCGCGGCAGACGCTGGAAAGCCGGTGGCAGTGGGTCAGCGCGCTGGCTGCCACAGCGGGCGGCACTTTAACCAGCAAGCAGAAGATCAAACTGGAAGCCTACATCCAGATGAACTATCTGGACCGCATTCTGCGCTACGCCAACACCCGGCTGATGCAGATGACCGCCGGGCAGTACGAGCTGGAGCGCATCGGTGCAGAGAACCAGCGCAGCCAGTCCGGGCTGGACCTTGGCGTCATCGACCACTACAACGGCACCCGCCGCAGCGTAAAGACCCTTTCCGGCGGCGAGAGCTTCAAGGCTTCGCTGGCGCTGGCGCTTGGCCTTTCGGACGAGGTACAGAGCAGCGCCGGGGGCATCCGGCTGGACACCCTGTTCCTCGATGAGGGCTTCGGCTCGCTGGACGAGGAATCGCTGGAGCTGGCCATCCGGGTGCTTTCCGGCCTGACCGAGGGCGACCGGCTGGTGGGCATCATCTCCCATGTGGGGGCGCTGAAGGACCGCATCGACCGGCAGGTGGTGGTGCACAAAGCCCGCACCGGCGGCTCCACCGTAGAGCTGCGGGTGTAAAACGCTTCTGGCGGGGCACACTAGGGGCGGAGGTGATTTTGATGAACTCTCTGGAGCCCTTCATCCGACACGAACTGGAAAACCAGCCCGGCACCGCTGCCGCCCCGCAGGCAAACAGCACCCGCAATGCCCCGCCGCTGGGCAGTATGCCCCTGCAGCCCCCGGCTGCGCCGGACACACCCGGCACCCAGCTGCCCCCGCCGGAACTGCCGCAGCCGGAAAAGCCCGGCGTCCCCATGACAGACGGCACCCCCATGGCCTGCCGCCAGAAAAACGCCGCCGCCTTTCTGGCCGGGGACGTACAGACCAGCGTGATGGCGCACTACGCGCCCGGGCTGTTCAGTACAAAGCAAAAGCTGCACAGCCGTCACCCAGCCCCGGACGAGGACACCGCCGCCGTTTTGGAGCTGGTGGAATGGCGCGAGGACGCCCCTTACGGCTGAGCGCAACAAAAATTTTTTAAAATATTTCAGTTTACCTGTTGAAATCTCGCCGCACTTCCCTTATTATGGTAGCATACAAACATAAAGGCAGGTTTTGCAATATGGCAGAGATCAAATACGAAGTTGTCCAGCGTGTAGCCGTGCTGAGCCAGCGCCCCCGCGGCTGGGAGCGCCAGCTGAACCTTATCAGCTGGAACGACGGCGAGCCCAAGTACGACATCCGCGACTGGTCCCCGGACGGCACCCGCATGGGCAAGGGTATCTCCCTGAGCCACGACGAGCTGGCCATCCTCAAGGGCATTCTGGAGGATATGGAGCTGTGAGCGGGGGCGACCGCGCAGAGTTTCTGGACATCTGGCAGCAGCACGTCACCCGTCCGGGCAGCGAAAAGCTGCTGGACTGGCTGGACAAAAAGACGGATTTTTTCACCGCACCGGCGTCCACCCGCTTCCACGGAGCCTGTGAAGGCGGGCTGTGTATGCACAGCCTGAACGTCTACCATGCGCTGCACGACAGCTTTTTTACCGAGGGTGAAAGCGAGGAGAGCTACGCCATCTGTGCCCTGCTGCACGATCTGTGCAAGGCCAACTACTACAAGCTGGGCACCCGCAACGTGAAGAATGAAGCCACTGGACAGTGGGAGAAAGCGCCTTTTTACAGTGTGGACGACCTTTTCCCCTACGGTCACGGCGAAAAGAGCGTGTTCCTCATCGAGCGGTTCATGAAGCTGAAGGTGGAAGAAGCAGTTGCCATCCGCTGGCACATGGGCGGCTTTGACGATGCTGCCCGGGGCGGCTGCTTTGCCATCTCGGAAGCCTACGACAAGTACCCGCTGGCGGTCAAACTGCACATCGCAGACCTGCAGGCTACCTACCTGATGGAGCACCGCACCAGTAATATGCGCTAGAGAACAAAAAAGCGTTGCACAGTGTTTTGTGCAACGCTTTTTGTTATCCGTTTTCTTTATTGCGGTACATCCGGACGTCCGCCTGACGGATGGCTTCGGTCAGGGGCTGCACATCGCATACCCCGCCAATGCTTACCGAAAGCCGGAGCTCCGGGTGGCTGGGCACCCGTGCCGCCTGCACGGCGTCCTGCACACGCCGGATGACGCTTTCTACCCCGTTGGGGCGGCTCTGGGGCATCAGCAGCAAAAATTCATCGCCGCCGTAGCGGATCAGGATATCGGTCTGGCGCAGGCAGTTCTGCATGGCTTCCGCCACCGTTTTCAGTGCTTCATCTCCCACCAGATGCCCAAAGCTGTCGTTGACCGACTTGAACTGGTTCACATCGATCATCGCCACGCCGCCGCTCATCTCGCCGCTGGCGAGGAACTTATCAAAATAGCGGCGGGTGTAGGCCCCGGTCAGAGGGTCTACGAAGGCACTGCGCTCCATTCCGTCGCAGCGGTCCAGCAGCAGCCGGTGGCCGCCCATGTCCAGCCAGCGGCCGTCCGTCAGCCGGGTGACCATTTCCAGCATACAGCCCCTGCCGCCTACCTCGATGTACTTGGAGATGACAAAGTAGGCTTTCTCGTCCTTGAACTCGATCTTATTCAGGATGGTCTTTCGGGCGTATGCTTTGGCAGAGATGCAGTTCTCGCACCGGGTATCCCGGTTCCATACCATGTGGCAGCTGCCGGGCTTTTCAGTCAGGATGCCGTCACTGTCCAGCGTAAGCACCTTGCGGTGCCCCGGGTCTACCAGACGCACCACGTCAAAGATGCCCTGCAGCCGCCGCAGGAAGTGGGCAGGATCCTCTTCCGGGTCAAGTGCGGTCAGCAGTTCGGCCTGATGCTCCACGCGGTGCTGCTCGTCGGTGAGCTGACCCAGCACATTCACGCAGCGGCGCACCCCGGCACCGCTCCAGATAGTATGCAGCGCCATCCGGTGCAGCCGCGGCTCTCCGCCCCGCTTCACCATGACCGGCAGCACCACGTCCGGCGCTTCCGGCGTGGCACGGCTTATGGCCTTGGAAAGCTTGCGCCGATCCTGCTCGTTCAAAAAGCCAAGTCCCCTGCCCTGTGCAAAATCCGTTACCGTTTTTTGCTGCATCGGCTCGGCGTGGTAGTCATACACCGTCACGCTGCCAGCCAGCAGATCGTAGTCGAACCGGATGCCGCCGCACTGGGCGGCGTAGAAATTCGTGCGCTCTTTTTCCTGCTCCAGCAGCAGCTGAGCGTGGTTTTCCCGGGGCAGCGCCTCCCGGTGCAGGATCTCCTCGGAAAGGCGGTGGGTCTCCTGCCGGAAGCCCCGGTCCCACTCCGAGAGGTTCAGCTCGGCACGCAGCTGCTCCGAGGACTCCTGCAGGCAATCCAGCAGCAGCGGGTTGAAGGCACCGCACTCGCCGTTCAATATCATACGCAGCGCGGTGTCGTGGTCGTAGGCGTGCTTATAGCAGCGCTCGCTGGTCAGGGCGTCGTACACGTCTGCCAGCGCCACCACCTGCGCCGCAATAGGGATCTCGTCCCCTTTCAGCCGGTCAGGGTAGCCATTGCCGTCCCAGCGCTCATGGTGCCAGCGACAGATGGCGTGCGCCACCTGCAAAAGCGGCTCGTCCTGCGCAATAGCCTGTCCCAGATCCTGCAGCATCTGCGCACCCGCCACAGTATGATTCTTGATGATGGCAAACTCCTCGGCGGTCAGGCGTCCGGGCTTGTTCAGGATCTCCTCCGGGATGACGATCTTGCCGATATCGTGCAGCGCCGAGGCCGTGCTGATGCGGGCGATATCGCTTTCGTCCAGCTGATAGCGGTCGGTCTTTTGCACCAGCCGGTGCAAAAGCAGGTCGGTCAGAGTGCGGATGTGCAGGACATGAAGCCCGCTTTCGCTGTTGCGGAACTCCACCACATGGCTCAGGATGCTGATCATCAGCACGCTGTTGTGCTCTTTTTCGTACACCTGATCAGTGACAAGGCGGGTGAGCCGCTTTTGCTTAGCGTACAGCATGAGGACATTCTTCACCCGGCGCAGCACCATGATCCGCTCGAAGGGACGGCGGATGTAGTCCGTTACCCCCAGATCGTAGGCGCGCTCGATGTTGGCGGTGTCCTCTGTCGCCGAAATGACGATGACCGGGATCTCGTCCAGCCATGCGTGGTACTTCATCACCCGCAGCACATCAAAGCCATCCATGCCCGGCATCATCAGGTCCAGCAGCAGCAGGGAGATATCCGTGCGCTGCCGCATCAGCTCCACCGCCGCTGCGCCGTCCTCGGCTTCCAGATAGTCATAGCCATCGCCCAGTATCTCCTTGAGCAGGGCACGGTTGATCTCGGAATCATCCGTGATCAGGATCTTCGGTTTCTCGTTCATGGCCATGTCTCTCCTTTTGCGGTGCATCCTTCTGCCCCGGCTTTGTTCCGGGCACGCTGTTCGCGCCGACCGGATGCAGCGGACTTACGCCCGGCATCCGCTTTTTTTACATTCATTTATACTTTACTGGATTTTACAGCAAAATGCAAGGCTGCGTGCAACATTTCTGCCATTTTCCGGTATTTTCTGCAAACGTTCTCATTCCCGGCTGTATAAATGCAATCCAATTTTTACAGTACCCTTTTTTACAGTACCCTTTGCAAACGTTGTTCGAAAGCAAGCCGTTTGTCGTTACAGCCCTTCCTGTGAAAATGCGGTTGCAGCGCTCCGCAGAGCGCTGCAACCGCGAAATATAAACCTTATTTCCGCTGATGATGCGCAAAGCAAAGCGGAGCGCATTTTAAATCGTCCCATGCAGAAAGAAAAAGGACCGCTGCGCAAAACACGCAGCAGTCCTTTTTAAATTCACTCTTGGGGCATCATGGCATCGAACCAGCCCATCAGCTCCGCAGCCATCTGCTCCAGCCGGGTCTCCGGCTGCCATGCAGGCTGTGCGGGCTCCGGGGGCAGTGCCTGTTCCGGGGCGCAGAGCAGTTCTTCCGTTTCCGGCGCAGACTGTTCCTCCACCGCTTCGCACTGCGGCACAGCCTCGGGGATTGTGTCCGGCTGTGCGGGTGTTTCCGGGGCAGTCTGCTGTATGGCTGCAAGGGCAGCTTCGGCTCTGCGGCAGGCGGCTTCAGCCTGTTCTGCCCGGGCATTGGCCTGTTCCAGCTGCTCCCGCGCCTGCTCGCAGGCGGTCTCCAGCTCTGCATTATCGTGCTTGAGGGCAAGCAGGGTGCGCTCAAAGGCGAACATCCGGGTCTGATACCGGCGCACCTCGGCGCGTGCCGCAGCCAGCTTGCGGCTCAGCTGCTCTGCCTGCGCCCGGGCGCTTTCCGCCTGAGCTGCGGCAGATGCCTGTACAGTGACCTGCCGGGCAAATTGTCCGCGCAAGGCACCGGTCTCCCGCTCTGTCTGCACCATGATGCCCTCCCATGCACACCTTGCATGGAACCGGCGCTGACCGCATGGGCGCAGCTGCCAGCCCCATTGTAGCCTGATCTTACTTACGCTTGTTCAGGATGGCCAGCAGCTCATCGTAGTAACGGTTGTCGCTGCTTTCCTCTTCCACGGCCTTCTTTTCAGCCGGAGCAGCAGCCGGGGCGGTATTGCCTGCCGGGGCTGCTGCTGCACCGGTGTCGCTGCTGAACACCGCAGACGGCACAGACTGTGCACCGCCCATGGCGTTGTTGATGCTGTTGCGCAGGTCGCTGGCGCTCTTGTTGTCGAAACCGGTGGCCACAACGGTCACGCGCATCTCATCGGACAGGTTCTCATCAAATGCAGTACCCCAGATGATGTTTGCATCGGGATGTGCGCTCTGGGTGATAAGACCTGCGGCGGTCTCCACGTCCTCCAGACCGATGTCCGGGCTGGAAGTGATGTTGATGATAACGCCGTGTGCACCGGCGATGCTGGTCTCCAGCAGCGGGCTGGAGATAGCAGCCTTGGCGGCGTTCTCGGCCTTGCCTGCACCCTTGGCGCTGCCCACGCCCATGTGGGCGTAGCCGGCATCCTTCATGATGGAGCGCACATCGGCGAAGTCCAGGTTGATGAAGGCGGGCACGTTGATCAGGGCAGAGATGGACTCCACGCCCTGACGCAGCACGTTATCGGCAGCCTGAAAGGCATTCATCAGGGTGATCTTTTCCTGACTGATCATCTTCAGGCGCTCGTTGGGGATGACGATCAGGCTGTCAACGTGCATCAGCAGGTTGGCAATGCCCTGCTCGGCCAGACCCATCTTGCGCTTGCCCTCAAAGGAGAAGGGCTTGGTAACGATGCCAACGGTCAGGATGCCCAGATCATGTGCCACCTCGGCCACAACGGGTGCTGCACCGGTGCCGGTGCCGCCGCCCATACCGGCGGTGATAAAGACCATCTGGGAGCCCTTGAGGGCATTGGCGATCTCGTCCTTGCTTTCTTCAGCGGCGCGCTGGCCGATCTCCGGGTCTGCACCCGCACCGCGACCCTTGGTCAGCTTGGAACCCAGCTGCACCTTGACCGAGGCATGGTTCTTGGCCAGTGCCTGCTGGTCGGTATTCATGGCGATGAACTCCACGCCCTGCAGGCCGTCGCTCACCATGCGGTTCACGGCGTTGCCGCCGCCGCCGCCTACACCGATCACCTTGATCGTCGTAACGTTTTCGTCCAGTTCTTCGTCGAGCATCAATGCCATAACTTTGTCCTCCATCGGATTTTTATGTGGAACTGCGCAAAAGCCGCACAGAAACTATCATACGATACTTATATAACTGTATCGTATCATTTTTTCGCTCCGATTGCAAGACAAAATTGCTTTTTCATGGGTGTTTTTTTCGCAAGCCCTCTCCGGGCGGGAATTTCCTGCCAAATCTGTGCGCCCAGCCCCGCCAAAAGCCGGTCAAGCTCCGCATAGCCGCGCCGGACAAGTTCCACCCCGTCAAGGCGGCTGCTGCCCCGGGCAGCCAGCGCTGCAACCACCAGCGCCGCCCCGCCGCGCAGGTCCGGTGCGGTCAGCTTTGCCCCGTGCAGCGCCCCGGCAGGCTGCACATACAACGTGCGCTCTGCCACCCGGACGTTAGCTCCCAGCGCCGCAAAGCCCCCGGCACAGGCAAAACGGTTTTCAAACACCCTGTCCTGCAGGCTGCTTTCCCCCTGTGCGCAGAGCATCACCGCCGCCAGCAGCGGGGCGGCGTCCGTGGCAAGACCGGGATAGGGTGCGGTGTGCACATTTCCCGCGCCGCGCAGCGCCCCGAACCGTGAAATGGCGGCAGCATCGTTTGCCCGCTCTACGGTGCAGCCCATTTGTTCCAGAATTTCCAGCAGCGGCGCATACAGCCCGGGTGCGCAGCCCGCCAGTTCCACCCGGCCGCCCGCCGCTGCCACTGCGCAGGCCAGTGTGGAGGCGATGATGCGGTCTGCCATCGGCGCAAAGGTGCAGCCCGCAAGGCAGCGCCTTCCCTGCACCCGGATGGTGTCGGTGCCCGCACCCTCCACGCAGCCGCCGCAGGCGTTGAGGAAGGCGGCTAGATCCACGATCTCCGGTTCCCTTGCAGCGCCATGCAGCACGGTCTGCCCCTGCGCTGTGGCAGCGGCCAGCAGCAGCGTCTCGGTTGCGCCCACGCTAGGGAAAGCTAGACAGATCTCCGCGCCCCGCAGCCCCGCCGGGGCGTAAAGCGTAAGCTGTCCGGGCGCTGCGGGCAGCTGCCGCACGCCCATCTGCGCCAGCCCCTGCAAATGCAGATCGATGGGCCTTGCCCCGATGCGGCAGCCCCCGGGCAGTACAGTGTTCACCCGCCCCAGCCGCGCCAGCAGCGGGGCGCAGAACAGGATAGACGCCCGCATCCGGCCTGCGGCTTCCGGTGCAAGGTCGGTACGCATGGGCTGCCCCTGCACCGCCAGCGCTGCGCCCTGCCAGCCTGCTGTGCAGCCCACGCCCCGCAGCAGGGCAAGACAATCCTCCACGTCGGTCAGGCGCGGCACATTTTGCAGCCGCACCGGCCCGCTGCACAGCAGCGCAGCTGCCAGCAGCGGCAGCGCACTGTTTTTGGCCGCAGGCACTTCCACCCTGCCCTGCAAAGGCCGTCCGCCCGTAATGATCCAATCCCCAGCCATGCCAAGACCCCCGTTCTGCAAAAGATACCCCATGGTATGCAAAACGAGGGTCTTTGGTCAAAGAAATGCGCCGGAAACGGCTTTCCCGCTGTCTGCGGGATTTGTCCGGTCATTTGTCCGCTTTTTTCGGCTTTCCTGCACCGATATTTCCCCTTTGCGGCTGGAAATGCCGGTCTATATCAGCTTTCGCCCCGGGAGACCGAGAGCACGATGCCCATCTCGCCCAGAAGCATCATCAGGCTGGTGCCGCCGGAGGAGAAAAAGGGCAGGCTGATGCCGGTGTTTGGGATGGTGTTAGTAACTACCGCAATATTCAGCACCGCCTGCAGCGCCACCTGCACCACAAAACCCACCACCAGCAGTGCCCCGAAGCGGTCCGGCGCGTGCGCCGCCATCGCAGCGCACTGAACAGCAGAATGACCGCACACGCGCCCAGAAAGCCCAGTTCCTCGCAGAGGATGGAAAAGATGAAGTCGTTCTGCGGCTCGGGCACGAACAGATGTTTCTGACGGCTGTTGCCCAGCCCCAGCCCTGCCGCCCCGCCGCTGCCGATGGCATATAGGCTCTGGATGGTCTGGTGTCCGTCGCCCAACGGGTCGGCAAAGGGGTCCAGCCACGAATTAAGACGGTCGGCGGCGTAGGGCACCAGTTCCGGCATGAGCACGATGGCCGTGCCAATGGCGGCAGCGCCGCCCGCCCCCGCCAGCATGAACCACCGCAGCCCGGTGCCGCCCACGAACATGAGCACCGCGCCGATACTCAAGATCAGCACCGTGCCGGAAAGGTGGGGTTCCAGCAGCATGAGAACCGCCACCACCCCCAGCACCAGCGCAAAGGGTACTACCCCCACCGCAAAGCTGCCCATGCGGTCGTGGTTCAGGGCGATGATATGGGCAAATACCAGCACCACCGCAAATTTGGCGATCTCGCTGGGCTGTAATGTGCCCAGCCCCGGCAGCACCAGCCAGCGCTTACAGCCGTTATACTCCGGCATGAACAGCACCGCCGTCAGCAGCACCAGCGAGAGCGCCAGCAGCGGCCACGCCAGTTTGTGATAGATGTGGTAGTCCACCCGGCTGGCCATCCACATGGCCACCAGTCCCATGGCGGCGTACAGCAGCTGCGGCCGCACATAGGCAAAGGCGTCCTGCCGCCGGTACAGTGCCACCGCGCTGCTGGCGCTGCACAGCATCACCAGCCCAAAGGCTACCAGCGTGAGCACCAGCACCAGAAAGGGCAGGTCCATGGGCGGCAGCGGCCGCAGCAGCCCTTTGCGGGCAGCAGTTCTGTGCAATCCCGGTCACCTCCGTTTCTGTTATTGTACGCGGGTGCGGGGGCGGTTAGTCATACACGCTGCTGCCGGGCGCATAAACTGCCCGCAAAGGGGGTGCTGCCATGCGCGGCTCAAAACCCACGGACGCCCTGCGCACTTTACCGGAGCGGGCGTTCCGCCTGCGGGCGCGGCTCATTGCGGTGGGGCTGTGCGCCATCTGCTTTGCAGGGCTCATCGGGCGGTTGTTCTGGCTGCAATTATGCACCGGCGGCTGGTACACCCAGCGGGCGCTGGGACAGCAGCTGCGGGACACCGTTGTGCCCGCCGACCGGGGCAAAATATACAGCGCCGATGGTGCGCTGCTTGCTGCCAACAGCAGCTGCTGGACCCTGCGCGCCAGCCCCCGGGAGATGCCGGAGGAGAAGCTTGCCCTCGCTGCCAAAGGGCTTGCGGAGATACTGGAATTGGACGAAACAAAACTGCTGGAAAAGTTCAGCGACCGGCGCTCCAACGATTGCCTTCTGCGCTACCGGGTGGAGCGGGAAATCGCTGATGCAGTGCGGGATTTCTGCGCAGAAAACGGCATTACCGGCGTGCGTATCAATCAGGACTCCAAGCGCTGGTACCCGCAGGGGGAGTTTTTGGCCTCGGTGCTGGGGTTTACCAATGTGGACAACGCCGGGGTCAGCGGGCTGGAGCTGAAATATAACGACACCCTTACCGGGCAGAATGGGGTGGTGCTGACTGCGGTGAATGCTTGGGGCTACACGCTGGCGCAGAGCTACGAGACGGAACTTACGCCTGTGGAGGGCAGCGGGCTGCGGCTGACCATCGATGCAAATATTCAACATTATCTTGAAAATGCGTTGAATTATGCGGTGCAGGAGCATCATGTAGCCGCCCGCAGCGTGGGCATCGTGATGGACGTAAACACTGGGGCAGTGCTGGCCATGGCTACCACCCCGGCCTACGACCCCAACCAGCCCCGGGTGATCGCCGACAAGGCCGCGCGCGCCGCCGTGGACGCCCTTTCCGGTAAAGAACGCGCCGCCGCCCTGCAGCTGGCGCAGCAGACCCAGTGGCGCAACAAGGCGGTAAGCGACTTATACGAGCCGGGCAGCGTGTTCAAGCTCATCACCTGCGCGGCGGCGCTGGACGCCGGTGCCATCACCCGGCACTCCACCTTTTACTGCGGAGACTCTATCTCGGTGGCGGGCACGCGGTTCCACTGCGCCAACCACAAGCGCCACGGCAGCCAGACCGTGACACAGGCGCTGGAAAACTCCTGCAATCAGAGCTTCATCCAGATCGGGGCGCGGCTGGGCAAGCAGGCTTTCTGCGATTATTTTGCTGCTTTCGGCCTACGGGAGCCCACCGGCATCGACCTGCCCGCCGAGCCGAAAAAGAGCCTGTACTACACCGCCGACCGCATGGGGCCGGTAGAGCTGGCCTCCTGTGCCTTCGGGCAGAGCAGCAAAATTTCCTATCTGGAAATGGCTGCTGCCGTCTGCGCGGTGGTAAACGGCGGGCGTCTGATGCAGCCGTATCTGGTATCGGACATCCTAGCGCCGGACGGCAGCGTTTTGCAGCACAATGCCCCGGTGTGCAAGCGGCAGGTGATCCAGCCCGCCACCTCCGCCGCCATGCGGGAGATGATGGAGGCGGTGGTGCTGTACGGCGGCGGGCGCAACGCACAGATCGCGGGCTACCGGGTGGGCGGCAAAAGCGGCACCAGCCAGAAGCTGGACAGCGCCGACGAGAAAGCCCGCATCGCCAGCTTTGTGGCGGTAGCGCCCATTGATGATCCGCAGTTTTTGTGTCTGGTCTGTCTGGATGAGCCACACAGCTGGACCACCGCCGGCGGCAGTCTTTCAGCACCGGTCTGCGCCGAAGTGCTGGAGCAGACGCTGGTGTACAAGGGCGTCCCCCGGGCAGCGGACACCGGCAGCGCAGACGCGCAAGCCGCTGCCCTGCCCGCCGATGGGGACAGCTTTGATGGGGCATGACGATTTGGAATGCGCGCCGCGTTCGCTTTGCGCATAAACAGCGGAAGAATGATTTTTAATTTGCAATTCTGGAAAATCTGCGGATTTTCCAGAATTGCCTTTTCATGGGAGGGGTCGTGGCGGGAAACGGTAGTTGCAGCACCGCTTTCTGCGAAAGCGCGGCGCTGCGGGCGTGCCCGCTCCCCCGAGAGGGCCGACTTCCCCCGGCCGGGGGAAGATGTCACCGCAGGTGACAAAAAGGGGAATCTGTCGCGCAGCGACTGAGGGGCTATAAATGGAGAAGCGAAAAAAGCGTTAAAGCGATAGCGCCGACTGGCGCAGCGCTAGCTTTTTTGTGCTTCGACTTCTGTTTTAGGATTGTCAAGGGCGAGCAGCCCTTGGCGACGGGTTGCGGCACCCAGCATCCGCTTCGTGCCTTGGGCGGCACTCGCGTCTTGC
>OFMN01001512.1_pt1 | contig 15117 bp, 15 predicted proteins | sample 1541791 | NCBI WGS metagenome assembly OFMN01 (sample SAMN04209248, study PRJEB22552) | human gut metagenome | biome: gut; material: feces | host: Homo sapiens | place: USA: Oklahoma
GGAATCGGACTGATCGGAAGTTTCTTTACAACAAGAAAGCATTTAAGAGTATAATAAAAAGCAGATAAGCATGAAGCTGCCGGAACAATGATATCATATCATAAACCGGCGGCTTTTTTACAGGAGTGCAGACATGAAAAATAAAGAATTTTGGAAAGGTGCAGTAGCAGGAGCACTGGTTGTGACATGCATCGGTACAGGTGCCTTTGCGGGAACAGGTCTTGCAGCAAAAGGAACAGCTCTTGGTGATCGCAAGTGTACATCAAAGCTGGCATATCTTGAAGAGCTGATCGACAGATACTATCTGGGAGATAAGGATGAAGAAAAGCTTCAGGAAGGGCTTTATGCAGGTCTTCTCTATGGACTGGATGATCCTTATTCCAGATATTATACAGCAGAGGAATACGATTCTGAGAATTCTTCCAATGAGGGAAGCTATGTGGGGATCGGCATTCTTATGGAGAAGAACAAAGAAGGTGGAGTAAAGATTGTTGAATGCTATGAGGGCGGTCCCGGAGAAAAAGCAGGACTGGAGGAAGGGGACATCATCAGTGCCATTGACGGGGAAGATATCACAGGGGATGAAGTATCTGATGTTGCAGACATTGTCCGCAATTCAGATAAAGACAGTGTGGTGCTTACTGTTCACAGAGAAGGTGAAGAAGATGCCATGGAAATCACAGTCCCTGTCACAGATGTGGAATTACCGTCTGTTTTCCATGAAATGCTGGATTCTAAAATCGGCTACATCCGCATTACACAGTTTACAGGCGTTACCGGCGAACAGTATCAGGAAGCTTTTGATGACCTGCAAAAACAGGGAATGGAGAAAATGATCGTGGATCTCCGCGATAATCCGGGTGGACTTCTTGATTCTGTCTGTGATGTCCTGCGGAAAATCCTTCCGGAAGGACTGATCGTTTACACCGAAGATAAGGACGGAAACAGAGAAGAGGAAAAATGTGATGGCAAAAACGAACTCCGGATTCCGCTTGCAGTCCTGGTAAATGAAAGCAGCGCCAGTGCATCAGAGATTTTTGCCGGTGCAGTGCAGGATTATGGTATTGGAACGATTGTCGGAACAACTACTTACGGAAAAGGCGTGGTACAGTCCATCCGCCAGCTCTCAGACGGAAGTGCCATTAAACTGACTGTTGCCAACTACTACACTCCAAAAGGAAACAACATCAACAAAACAGGAATCAAACCTGATATAGAGGTTTCTCTGGATACCAGCCTGCTGAATAAGAATAAAGACGAGATCACCCATGATGAGGATAATCAGCTGCAGGAAGCGATTAAGGCAGTTGAGAAGGAAAAGTAGTTGTTTGGCTGATAGTTTGATGTTATACTGTATATATCTGTATTTATAATAGAAGCATTTTTATTATAGATGAAAAGCCCATTACTGAGCAGGCAGTGGATTTTGATTTGTAGTTGCTAAGACACTGAACAGTTAATGGGCAGAAAGTGAAAAATATCAGAAAAAGAGGGCGACAACATGAGCGAATATGTGATCACCACCGACAACAATTCAGATCTTCCGGAGGAATATCTCAAAGACCATGGAGTAGGCTGCATGTATCTCAGTTATTCCATGGATGGAAAAAATTATACACATGGAAATTTCCTTCCGGAGCATGAATTTTATGAGGCAATGAGAAACGGTTCCATGCCAACCACAGCACAGGTAAATCCTGAAAATGCAAAAGCACTGCTGGAGCCTTACCTGAAAGAAGGAAAAGATATTCTTCATATTGCATTTTCCTCTGCCTTAAGCGGTACATACAATAGCAGCCGTATCGCAGCAGAGGAACTGATGGAGGATTATCCGGACCGCAAGATCATCGTGGTAGATTCTCTTGGCGCTTCCCTTGGTCAGGGGCTTCTGGTTTACCTTGCACAGGAGAAGAAAGAGCAGGGAGAAGATATGGAGACAGTTGCGAAATGGGCAGAAGAGAACAGGCTTCATATGGTACACCTTTTTACAGTCAACGATTTAAACCACCTATACCGCGGAGGCCGTATTTCCAGAACTACTGCAGTAGTAGGAAGCATGCTGAATATTAAACCGGTCCTTCATGTAGACAACGACGGAAAACTCACTGCCATCGGAAAAGTCCGCGGCCGTAAAAAATCCCTTCAGGAGCTGGTAAAGCTTATGGATGAGAAAATCGGCAGCTATCATGACACCTGCCATACCATCTTTATCAGTCATGGCGACTGCGAAGAAGATGCAAATTATGTGGCAGAGAAAGTAAAAGAAAAATACCAGATCAACACGATTATCATGAATCAGGTAGGAGCCACCATCGGCGCTCACTCAGGTCCGGGAACAATGGCGTTGTTCTTTGTGGGAGATGAAAGATAAATTAGTTTTTTTGTAAAATGGTTTCATGGTATCATTATCCTGCGGGAAGATAAATGATACTGTGGAACCACTTTTGATATTACAGGAGAATTTTATGAAATTATTAAAAAAAGCATTCGCATTCACATTTATATTTATGCTGAGCGTTTCAGGATTGACAGGATATCAGGTAAACGCCTCAGAGGAGCCAAAACATCTGGATATCCTCTTCACCCATGATCTGCATTCTCATTTGAACAGCTTTCAAACGATTGTAGACGGGACACAGCAGGAGACCGGCGGGTTTGCCCGGCTGAAAACATTGATCAATGAGCACGAGAAAGAGAATACAGATACACTCATATTGGATGGCGGAGACTTCTCCATGGGAACTCTGATACAGACTGTATATGACACTGAGGCCGCCGAACTGCGGATGCTTGGATATCTGGGCTGTGATGTGACAACTCTGGGAAATCATGAATTTGATTACGGCTCCGATGGTCTGGCAGATATGCTGAACGCCGCAGTCAGTTCAGGCGAAAACCTTCCCAGGATGGTTGTGTGTAATGTGGACTGGGATGCAATGAAAAAAGCCGGCCTCAGTGAAGGACAGAAACAGATTTATGAAGCATTTCAGACATATGGAGTAAAAGACTATACGGTAATTCAAAAAGGTGATGTAAAGATTGCAGTACTGGGTGTTTTCGGCAAGGATTCTCTGGATTGCGCTCCTACCTGCGAGCTTCTTTTCAAAGACCCGTCAGAAGCAGCCAGAGAAACAGTAGAGGAAATAAAAAAGAACGAAGATGTAGACATGATCGCCTGTGTATCACACAGTGGAACATGGGAGGACGAAAAGGTATCCGAAGACGAAATCCTTGCAAAGAATGTTCCGGACATTGATCTGATCGTCAGCGGACATACCCACACACAGTTGGCAGAACCAATCCTGCAGGGAGATACCTGCATCGTATCCTGTGGAGAATATGGGAAAAATCTGGGAACACTTTCCATGACTCAGAAAGAGAATGGACGGTGGGAAACGGATACCTATGAGCTTGTTCCGGTTACGGATGAAATCAAAGCAGATGAAGCCACACAGAAGAAAATAGATGAATTGTCAGATGCTGTTGATATCAATTATCTCTCCAATTTTGGTTATACCAGAGAGGAAATTCTGGCAGAGAATGACATTGAATTCAACAGCCTCAGTGAGATGGAAACAAAGCATGAGGAGTTAAATCTGGGAGATATCATATCAGATGCTTATGTATATGCAGTAGAGAATGTAGGAGACTCTGACGGAGAAAAAGTAGATGTTGCAATCGTACCTGCCGGAACTGTAAGAGATACTTATACAAAAGGCGATATAACAGTGGAGCAGGTATATAATTCCTTCTCGCTGGGAACAGGAAAGGACGGACTTGCAGGTTATCCTCTGATCAGTGCATATTTAACGGGAAAAGAACTGAAAACAGTGGCAGAGGTAGATGCCTCAATTTCAGATTTTATGACAATAGCCAGATTATATTGCAGTGGAATGAATTTCACCTATAATCCCCACCGCATGATCTTAAATAAAGTAACAGACTGTTATCTGACAGGCAAGGACGGGGAAAGGGAAGAAATACAGGACGATAAATTATATCATGTTGTCACCGACCTGTACACAGGCCGTATGCTTGGCTCTGTTCTGGACAAATCCTATGGTCTGATATCCATCGTCCCCAAAGATAAAAACGGCAATCCCATAGAGAATCTGGAAGATTATGCAGTCATGGATGGAAAAAAAGAACTGAAAGCCTGGGCTGCAATTGCAGAGTATATGCAATCCTTTGAAGACACAGATAAAGACGGAATTGCAAATGTGCCGGAATATTATGATACAACACACGAAAGAAAAGTTGCCGACAACAGCAAAAACATCATAAATCTGGTAAAACATCCGAATAAATTTGCCGTAGCGATTGTCGGGATATGTATTGTGGTTGTTGGGGTGATTTTGTTGCTGATCTTCGGAATTGTAAAGATTATCAGAAGAAGGAGATAGCATTTTACTATAAACATTGCATGATCAGTTGCTCTATCAGGAGGGTAAAAGGAGGATATGTGAAAAGCTATTTCTATTTTGGAAAAAAGAAAAAGACCTCATAATATGAAGCCTTTAAAGGCACACACTGTGCAACTGGAAAAACCAGTGAGTAGTGCAAATCCGTAGGGAAAATTAGAACAGTAGGTTATCTAAATTAAATGATTTTATAAAAAGAAAGCAGGTGAAATGTAATGAACGTTATATGTTTCCATAACCCAGATGAAGAAAATGGCTATTTAAGTAACTGGTATCTTAGTCATTTCACAGTCAACGGAATAGATTTTTCGTCAATGGAGCAGTTTATGATGTATCAGAAGGCATATCGCTTTCATGATGAAGAAATAGCTAATGACATACTTCATACAGATAATGTTGCAGAGATTAAGAAATTAGGTCGTAAAGTACATGCCTATGATGAAAATGTCTGGAATGGTGTAAGGCAGATTATTGTTTATGAGGGATTAAAAGCGAAATTCAGTCAAAATGCAGAATTAAAACGACAACTTGTTGATACAGGTGATGCTGTGTTAGCTGAATGCGCAGTAAGAGATCAAATCTGGGGAATAGGTTTATCCATGGGAGATCCAAACAGGTTTGAGCGAAGCAAATGGAAAGGCAACAATCTTCTGGGATATGCTTTAATGTTAGTGAGAGAACAGTTATAAATTCTGATTCTAGAGATGGAAATAGATAAGAAAAACATTTTTTATGAAATCCAGAATAATAAGGAGTTTTTGAATGAGCAAAAAAATAACGAAAAGAGGAAGGTACATGATGAAAGTATTAATGCTCAACGGCAGCCCGAGAACAAAAGGAAATACATTTATTGCATTAGAAGAAATGAAAAAAGTATTCGAAGTAGAAGGTGTAGAAGCGGAAATTGTACAGGTAGGCAATAAAGATGTAAGAGGATGCATTGCCTGTAGACGTTGTGTGGAACTTGGCAAATGTGTTTTTGATGATGTGGTGAATGAACTGGCACCGAAATTTGAAGAAGCAGATGGAATTGTGGTTGCCAGTCCGGTATATTTTGCTTCAGCGAATGCTACACTGATTGCCACCCTTGACAGACTGTTTTTCAGCACATCTTTTGATAAAACAATGAAAGTGGGCGCAAGCGTGGTCTGTGCAAGACGTGGAGGCTGTTCAGCGACTTTTGATGAGCTGAACAAGTATTTTACCATATCAAACATGCCGATTGCGGCCAGCCAGTACTGGAATTGCATACATGGACGCGAACTGAGAGAAGCTGACAGGGATGAAGAAGGAAAGCAGACCATGCGTGTACTCGCCAGAAATATGACTTTTCTGATGAAGAGTATCGAACTTGGTAAAAAGCAGTTTGGACTTCCGGAAAAGGAAGAACATGCATTCACACATTTTATCAGATAGAGATTCCTGAGTGCTTTTTAAATGAATCGAGTTACCTGCTGCATTTGCGGAGAGCAATAAGCAGTGGGTGGAACAGAGGGAAGGGATAACTATGTATCGTATTTTTATCGTAGAGGATGATGAGATCATCTCAGAAGTACTGAAAAAGAATCTTTCGTCCTGGGGATATGATGTATCCTGTGCGGAGGATTTTTCCAATATTATACAGGAATTTGTACGCAGAGATCCCCAGCTTGTCCTGCTGGATCTGAAGCTGCCTTTTTATAATGGATTTCACTGGTGTGAAGAAATACGCAGAATTTCTCAGGTTCCGGTTATCTTTATTTCTTCGGCGGCAGATAACATGAATATGGTTATGGCGATGAGTCGTGGCGCAGATGATTTTATTGCAAAACCGTTTGATATGGATGTACTGACTGCAAAAATTCAGGCGATTCTGCGCCGCACATATTCCTTTGGAACTCCGGGAAATGTTCTGGAATATAAAGGGATTGTTCTGAGTCCTTCCCGCTGTACACTGACGTGGAATGGAAACGATATTGATCTTACGAAAAATGAGCTTCGCATTCTGGAAATATTGATGGAGCATGCCGGAAAGGTTGTTTCCAGAGATGCGATTATGACGAAACTATGGGAGAGCGACAGCTTTATTGATGATAATACGCTGACTGTGAATATTACCCGCCTGCGCAGGAAACTGGAAAAAGAAGGACTGAAAGAATTTATCATTACCAAAAAAGGCCTTGGATATATGGTATGAGACGACAGTATAAATAAAAGGATTTTTTATGAAACTTTTTCTGGATTATATAAGCAAAATTAAATTCTATATCATTCTGCAGTTGTTTCCTGTAATACTTGCAGAAATAATTTTCTTTCTTTATCAGCTGCCGATTGAACCGATGGTGTATGTTACTGTTTTCTGGTTAATAACTGGTATTTGTGCGTGTCTGAACGGATTTTACAGATACAGGAAAAAGGTAGAACAGTTGGAATTGATTGCAGCTGCACCGGATATCAATCTTTCACAGATGGATTCTCCTGTCGGTCAGGATGAAAGATTCCAACAGGAAATTATGCAGCAGTTAAATCAGATGCGTATCGATGTGGAGAATGCCAGCCAGAAGGCATCTGAAGACATGACAGATTATTATACGATGTGGGCACATCAGATCAAAACGCCGATTTTTGCACTGCGACTTTTGCTTCAGGAGAGTCCTGAGGAAAATAAAGAGAAACTTTCGGAACTTTTTAAAATTGAGCAGTATGTGGAGATGGTTCTTGGTTATCTAAGGACAGAGGATATGTCTTCGGATCTCAAACTTTCCCGTTGTTCTCTTGACCGGATCATACGTGATCAGATTCATAAATATGCAGGAATTTTTGTCTCAAAGAAACTTACACTTACTTATGAAAGTATTTCGCAGGATGTTCTGACGGATGAAAAATGGCTGGGATTTGTGATCGGACAAATTTTATCCAATGCCCTGAAATATACCCGAACCGGAGGAATCCGAATTTATCTGGAGAAAAAATTATCTCTGGATACAGATGATGTAAGCATTTCGATAGGAAATGATGACTGCAATAAAGTAGAAAATTTTACACTGGTCATTGAAGATACCGGAATTGGTATTCGTGCAGAAGATATTCCGCGAATTTTCGAAAAAGGCTACACCGGAGTAAACGGACGGGATGATAACCGCGCAACAGGTATCGGACTGTATCTCAGCAACAAGATTATGCGCAAACTGGGACATCGTCTTTATATAACTTCTACGGAAGGAAAAGGAACGAAAGTATTTCTTGAATTTTCAGTTGAAGATTTGAGTATGTATTAGAGCGTGTCTGAAAAATCATTCCCGCAATCTGCACGCCCCACTTTGCGGGATATTTCACCCGAATTCAGTTGCCGTAGCCCGCTACGGCGCCCTCATCCGGGCAAAATATCCCACAAATTGTGACGCACATCTTGCAGAAAGCCTTTTTCAGACATGCTCTAGAGTTTTTTTACACGTTTTAGAGGAAACCTGCTAATATTTAAGTGACACGAAACCTTACAGAAATGTAAGGTTTTTTCATATAATGTAACCTGTTTCGATGGCAGAAGCCGTAAAAAATCCTTATACTTACGGTATCAATTAAAAGAAAGGAGCCCCATTTATGGCTTTGCTTGAAGTTACAAATATCAAAAAAATATACAGTACACGTTTCGGGGGAAACAAGGTACAGGCGCTTTCAAATGTTACATTTTCTGTAGAGGAAGGTGAGTTTGTCGCGATTATGGGGGAATCTGGTTCCGGTAAGACAACCTTGCTGAATATTCTTGCGTCTCTGGATCGTCCGACATCCGGAGAGGTTCTTCTGGAAGGAAAAAATATCGTATACCTTACAGAAAAAGAAATATCAGCATTCCGAAGGAAAAATCTTGGATTTGTTTTTCAGGATTTTAATCTGCTGGATACCTTCAGCCTGAGAGATAATATTTATCTTCCACTTGTTCTTACAGGAGAAGATTATCGTGAGATGGAACAGAAAATCCGTCCGATTGCGCAGGCTCTTAAGATCACAGAGCTTCTGGATAAATTTCCATATGAAGTTTCAGGTGGTCAGAAACAACGTGCTGCTGTTGCAAGGGCGTTGATTACGAATCCCAAACTGATTCTTGCGGATGAACCGACGGGCGCACTTGATTCAAAGGCGGCATCAGCACTTCTTTCCGTATTTGGTGAAATCAATGCAGAGGGACAGACAATCCTCATGGTCACACACAGTGCACAGGCAGCCAGCCATGCGTCCAGAGTTCTTTTCATCAAAGACGGAGAAGTTTTTCATCAGATATACAAAGGCAGTAAATCGCGTCAGGAAATGTATCAGATGATCGCGGATACGCTTACGATACTTACGACAGGTGGTGAGCAGCATGCATAAGGGAATTTTTTCCAGACTTGCAAAACAGAATATCCGAAACAACAAAAGCACATATATTCCATACATAATCACCTGTATTTTCTGTATTGCAATGATTTATATGATGGAATTTCTGCGTGACTGCCCGACACTGGATCAGGCAGTGCGTCAGGCGGATGAAGTGCGTATGATCGTGTTTACAGGAGAGATAGTCGTAGAGATCTTCTGTATTATTTTTCTGATCTACAGTAATAGTTTTCTAATGAAGAGAAGGCAGAAAGAGATAGGTCTTTATAATATTCTTGGACTGGAAAGAAATCACATTGGAATCGTAATGTTTCTTGAAACGATCATTACCTCAATAGGTTCACTTGCCGGCGGTATTGCAGCCGGAATTATTGGAAGTAAGCTGGCACTTCTTTTGCTGTTAAAGCTGCTTCATATCCCTTCAGTGCTCGGATTTTATATTTCAGTAAAGGGGATTTTTACCTGTCTGTTCATGTTTGGTATCATATTTTTGATGATTCTGTTTCTGAACCTTGCGAAAATTCATTTAAGCCGTCCGGTAGAATTACTTCGCGGTAATAATACCGGAGAAAAAGAACCGGTAGCAAAATGGCTTATGGCATTGATTGGTTTTATTTGCCTTGGCGCAGGTTATTACCTTGCGGTTACGACTGAATCTCCAATCAAGGCAATTACGATATTTCTTCTTGCTGTTATTCTTGTTATGGCAGGGACTTATCTGCTTTTTACCGCAGGAAGTATTGTGATTCTGAAGTTTCTCCGACGCAGAAAGAGTTTTTATTACAGGACTGGAAATTTTATCAGCATATCGGGAATGCTTTATCGAATGAAGCAGAACGCAATCGGTCTGGCAAGTATCTGTATACTAAGTACAGGTGTTCTGCTTATGATTGCCATGACAGTTTCCATTTATTTCGGAATGAATGATATTATGCTGAATCGCTATCCGTATGATGTTGATATGTCTGTTACCAGCATAAGCGAAGAAGAATGTCAGACCGCAATAGAGGCTTTTGAAAAAGCTATTGCGGATAATAAAGTTCCGGTAGAAAAGTCTGTGGAGGAAATCTATCTGGATATCGTATGTAGCAAAAACGGTGATCAGATTCTGATAAAACCAGCAAATACTATTCGAAATTCTGATTCGGTACTGGTACTTTCTCTTTTGGATCAGGCAGAATATGAAAGACTTACAGGAATTTCTGCAAATCTTAATGATGGTGAAATTTTTGCATGGTATCCTTCAGCTGTGCAGAAAGATTCAGTTACTGTTGATGAGACAGAATTTACAGTGAAAAAATGGCTGGATAAGAATCCCCTGACCTGTGGCGAAGATGCAGTCCGTGATAATGCAGTGCTGGTTGTTACAGATGAAGATTTTAAGAAATTTGATGAGATGCGTACAGAAATGTATAAAGGCGTTTCTTCTGCTCCTGCGGGAGAGGATCTGACACTTCATCTTGGTCTGGATATTACCGGTTCGGAGACAGATAAGATTGATTTTGGAACCCCGGTAATGGAGGTTGTTAAAGACTTGAAGAAAAACGGAGGCTTGTCAGAAAACTCATGGATAACTTCCGGAATCCGCCAGCAGGAATATGAGTCCTATTATGCGGATAATGGTTCTCTTTTGTTTATCGGAATCTTTCTCGGTTCTCTTTTCCTTATGGGAACAGCTATGATTATTTATTATAAACAGATTTCTGAAGGATATGAAGATCAGAAACGATTTGAGATCATGCAGAAGGTTGGATTAAGCCGCCGGGAGGTCAGAAGTTCTGTCCGCAGACAGATTCTGATGGTATTTTTCCTCCCGCTGTTAATGGCAATGCTTCATATTACCATGGCATTTCCAATGATACGAAGAATGCTCCTGCTCTTTGGAATGACAAATACGAAGCTGTTTATTGGATGTACGGCGGGAACAGTATTGATCTTTGCTGTTGTGTATGGGTTGATTTATCTTATGACGGCGCGTTCTTACTATCATATTGTAGAGAGAAAATAATTATTCAGCAGGCTAAACAATTACAATGAAAATAATATCAGGGTCAGAAGATTATTAAACCACTCGTGTTTATGCGATGAGATTTTGAAAACTTCTGACCCTGATATGATTGTGAGAATTTTGCAATTAATAAATAGAAAATTTTCAGTCAAAACGAACGAGAGTATTAATGCTTGTCATCTAACAGTCTGTTTTTTTGCAGCCAGAGCATAAATCCAACACAGAGAATCAACTGCAATATAGAGGACATTGGTGTTGCCAGTCCGATATGGAACAGAGAGGTATTTGGCTGGATACTCATAATATAAGATATCGGCACTCTGACGCAGAATGCACCAAGAATTCCCTGTATCATAACTGAAGTAAACAGTAACGTTATCTGCACTTCAGCCTTATATTTCCACTGTCAGTCTGGATCACCAGATTTCCGCCCGTTCCTTTTTGTGTGTAAGAAATATCACAGTCATCCTGGTCTTCCACCATCTTACCGGTCAGCGCATCATCTACATTGATATCTCCCATATCAGTATTCATCTGTATGTTCCATGTGCGCATCACGTCTTCTTTACCAATAAAACAAAGATTACCCATATCCGTTTTCACTTTCAGATTATTGAAATCGCAATTTTTAAAAAATACATCTCCTGAATCCGTCTGAACGGCTCCATTTTCGATTTCGCATCCGTTCAGCAATATATTGCTCATATCCGATTTAATATCTGCAAGCTTCCATTTCTGACCTTCCGGCACGTAAATTGTTACCACATTTTCATCTGTAGTAAGTGTTCCTTCACCCAAAAGACCCGACAAAAATCCGATATCAACATGATAATAAGTCTTCCCATCATTGTTATTTTCCTGAATCCTTAATTTACCATCCTTTACCTGATAACTGATCGGATCCTTTTTCTGATCGGATGCCCGATAAGAAATATAACAGTACTGATCATCTGAATTGACTACTTGCAGATTCATATCTGTCATGGAGATGTCTGCTGAGTCGAAATCATCAAGCTTTGTTTTCTCAAGAACCATCTCATTATCGCTTTTTTTTGCAGCTCCATCCATTTTGTTTAAATCTGCTGATTTCACATATTTACTTCCACCGCTCGCAACACCGATGCCCGTCAAAGCTGCACCACATACACAGCATCCGACTCCTACTGCAAGCCATGCCTTTGCCCATCTTTTCATCGTTCTAACCTCTCTCTCTTTCTGCCTGTGATCCGGCGTACCAGCTTCGCAATCAGCATGCTGCTCCATTTACATAGATATACGCACAACAGTACACCAAGGATGCCAGCGCCAACAGCCAACAGCCCACTTCCTGTAAGCATTGCAAAACCGCTCATAGAAAACGGAACTGCCAGTATACCGCGGATAAGGATTTTCCCGCCAATAAGCATCAGACATAAAACTACACATAACAAAATTACAAATACACACACAACTAATGCAAGAACGACTGCAGCAAATGCTGCCAGAAGCGGAGCTCCTACCGGTGCAGCAAATAATACCAATAGCGCTATCCATACCACATGTTTTCCGGAACCTTTCTGTTCTGCTCTGGTCTGTCCATCTGTTTCATAATTCTGATGATCTTCTATTTTCTTATTCAGAAGATTCGCCATCAGTTCTCTGGCAGCCTCCTTCGGCGTACCAAGTTCTTTCATCAGTTCTTCTGCTCCTTCCTCATCTGTCTCCTGAAAATACTCGGTAAAATATTCCATTGCATCTTCATAGTCCTGTCTCGGAAGCTTCCGCAGATATTTATGCAGCTGGTTTAAATATTCCTCTCTGCTCAACCTCTTATCCTCCCTTCAATAATCCCATCTACAGTGTCTTTGTAGATTTGCCATTCATTGCTCAGATATGCAATCTGTGCCTTGCCTTCTTCTGTAAGGGAATAGTATTTTCTCTTTCTTCCCTGATACTCCTGCGAATAGGTAGTCAGATATCCTGCACTTTGTAACTTCTTCAATATGGGATAGAGCGTAGATTCTTTAATGTCAGCAGCCTTCTTCACTGTCTGACTGATCTCATAGCCATAAGAATCCCTGCTTTCTACCACTGACAGTATCATATATTCAATCAATAATGCTGATACCGGAAAATACATTGAATCACCTCCTGATATATATGTAAAATATTTATATATATAAATTTTACATATACTATACTTCGATGCTACCACAATGTCAATACATATATAAAATTTTTATATATATTTTTCGGAACTCAATCGTTATGGTATCTCTGGATAATCTGCAATGGATTTCTGATATCAAACTATTCATTTGACTATCTTTTGGAGTGTGTTTGAATATATCGGTATTTCGTGGAGTCTGACTCCGATATGTATGACCTCATGTGGTCATAAAAATATGCGCATCAGCCGTAAAACTGATGCGCACATAAAAATTATTTTACTGTAACTGTAATCACTTTATATACACCATTCTGTGCATATACCCATATCTTACAGTTTCCTTTTCTCATAGCTTTGATTACACCATCAGATGTCACAGTTACTACTTTTGTATTACTGCTTTCATAGCAGAGATTTCTGTGGTGTTTGATTTTTTTGTCTTTCTTTATTTCTATAGCTGTAATCTGAGCAGTTTTACCTTTCTTTAAGGTTACTTCTGTATCATTCTTCTTATTTCCAATCTTTATAATGGAAACAGCTTTGGCTACGCCGTATTTTCCATCCTTAGTTATTGAATGTACTGCTACGGAGGTACCTGTGATTACTTTCTTTCCATCCACCATCTTGTAAGCCTTTACAATGTACTTGTAGTAAGTTGCTTTTTTCAGCTTAGTGGCGTACAAATCAGAACTTCTGAATCAGCGGATGTTCCCGGTAGTACATCTTGGTGAAGTTCAGGAATTTCTGCATATTGTCACTGATATATTTCCCCTTTTTCCATATCATTCCGATCTTTATGCGGATGGGTGGACTGAGGGGAATTCCTTTTATGCCAGAAGAGGCAAATCTGTCGGTCATGCTGGAATAGAGAAAGCTGCCATATTTACAGGTCTTTACCAACTGCAAAATCGTATAAATCTGGCTGCTGCGCATGACGATGTCCGGGACGTAACCGTCCATTTCGAAACGTGTTTTCAACAACTGGTTCTGTACGGAATCAGCATTGAAAAAGATTAAAGATTCTTTAGACATTTCTTTTGTGGTCACAACTTCTTTGTCTGCCAGTCGGTGGTCATCACTTACACAAAAAACAACCTGGTCGTTGGCAAGGAGAGCCTTGTTAAACTTATCAATATTATACTGTTCCATATTTACCAGAGCCAGATCCAGAGTGTCGTCCTGTACCAGATTGCAGGCACGGACAGAGCCATATTCCTCCAGAACAACAGCGATTTCCGGATATTGGTCATGAAATGCGATGAGAAGCTCAGGGAAAAAGACGGTGCTCAGCATAGGCGGAATTCCGATACGAAGAGGGGGTTTTACTCTCGCCATACTGGAGTAATCTGCCTGAAGCTCGGTGCAGTACTGAAGAATGTAGGTAGCTTTGTTATAAAGCTCTTCGCCTTCCTGGGTAAGGATTAGACTGTTTCCTTTCCTATAGAAGAGACTGATACCGAATTCGATTTCCAGGTCACGGATGGCCACGGACACAGTGGGTTGAGTAACGTATAATTCCTCGGCTGCCTTTGTGATACTGTGGCAGCGGCTGGCTGTGCAAAAGTAACGGAGTTGGTTAAGTGTCATAAGTAATTTCCTCTAAGTTCGTTGTAATGTGTCGAAATATGTCATTTCTATAGCAAGTATAGTATTTTCTGAAACTGCTTTAAGTTATCTTCAAATAAAAAATACCATATACCTATCATAATTTCCATATTTATTTCTAAAGTTTTTTTTAATGTAGTAATATTGCATAAAAAAAACCTGCTAAAATTGAGATTATAAAAATTTTTTATGGGGATATGCAACCCATTAATTTGTTTTTTTATACGTGCATGATTTATAATAAACTCATCAAAGGAAACGTGCACGGCCGGTACCTTTCAAGAGAGATTAATAAAAAAAAGACGGATAAGTAAGACAAAAGCGAAGAGCAAAATAAAAAATGAAATCACAGAAAAAAGTGAAAGGAGATCAATAAAATGTCTCAACAAACAATCACACTGTTATTTCTTGTGTTTACGATCATTAGTTTCATCCTCGAAAAGATACCACTTGGGCTTACAGCTTCGATCTGTGCAATCGGATTGACACTCACCGGAGTAGTGGATGTATCTACAACGTTTTCACAGTATGTAAACAGTAACGTAATCCTTTGTGTTGGCATGTTTGTAGTAGGCCAGGCA
>OFMN01001530.1_pt1 | contig 14943 bp, 10 predicted proteins | sample 1541791 | NCBI WGS metagenome assembly OFMN01 (sample SAMN04209248, study PRJEB22552) | human gut metagenome | biome: gut; material: feces | host: Homo sapiens | place: USA: Oklahoma
TCATGGCAACACCGGCCAGCGGCACCGGGAAGTACATCCAGAAGCGGCTCAGCCAAGGCATGGAAACATAGAAGCCACGACCGCCCAGTGTGGTGGCGTAGTTCCAGCCGACCGCCATCATCACCACACCAAGAACCATCACAGCCACGTCGGACAGAATGTCCAGCGCCTTGACCACTTTCTTGGGCAGGTACATATCAAAGGCAGTCATGCGGATGTGTGCGCCGCGGCGGATAGCCAACGCAGCGCTGAGCACAGCCATGTAACTCATGCAGGTCAGAACGACCTCCTCAGACCAGGAGGGGTCCGGGATAAAGGGGACGTAACGGCCAATGACCGACATCGTGGTAATGAGGATATCTGCAATCAGCAGGATCTTGCAGATGAACAGAACCACCTTGTAGGTAATGTCGTACGCCGGTTTGATCTTATCCAGAGTGGTAAAGATTTTCGGCATAGAAATTCCTCCATATAAAAACCCGGCGAAGCCTGCGGGCGTATTCCCGTGGGCCCCCGCCGGGCAATGTACTACTTAGATTGGATGGAAAGCCAGATTATGCCTTCATGTCCAGCAGCTTCTGGTACAGCTCAGCCTGATCAGAGGTGTTGTCCTTGATGACCTTAGCGCAAGCTTCCTGCCAAGGAGTCTTGTCGTCCACGTCCACAACGTTGCAGCCGGAGGAGCGCAGCTCTTCCAGAACCTTGTTCTCAGCGGTCTCAGACAGATCAGCGTTGAACTTCTGGGTGTCGGCAGCAGCAGCCATAACAGCAGCCTGCTGGTTAGCGGTCAGCTTGCCCCATGCGTTGTCGGTGATGACAGCCTGCACAGCGCCCAGAGTGTGGCCGTCCAGGATCAGGTTGTTAGCGACTTCGGGGAAGGCGTTGGACTTGTAGTTTGCGATGGGCTGCTCAGCGCCATCCACAACGCCGGTCTGCAGTGCGCTGTACAGCTCGCCGAAGGCAACGACGGTGGGGTTAGCGCCCAGACCCTCGACCATGCCGTTCATAACGGGGTCGTTGGACACACGCAGCTTCATGCCCTTCAGGTCGCCGATAGCGGCAACGGGCTTGACGGTGAAGAAGTGACGGAAGCCCTCCTCGCCGTAGAACAGGCCGCGAACGGGCAGACCCAGCTCCTGGGGCTCGTTCAGGAACTCAGGAGCCAGATCGCTGTTGGCAAAGTTCCAGAAGTGAGCACGGTTGTTGAAAGTGAAGGGGATGGACAGGAGCTTAGACTTGTTGCAGCCGTAGCTGGTCAGAGCGAAAGCAGAGATACGGCTGATATCAATGGAGGTAGAGCCGCCCAGAATAGCGTCCAGAACGTCGTTCTCAGAGCCCAGAACACCGGAAGCCTGCACATCGACGACCACAGAACCGCCGCTCAGCTCCTCGACCTTCTCCTTGAAGTGAGAACCGGTCTGACCAACGATGGTATCCAGCGGGTTGACCTCGGCGTAGACCAGAGTCACCTTGGGATCGTTGGCAGCAGCAGCTGCATCACCGGCAGCAGCAGAAGAAGCTGCGGTAGAGGTGGAAGCAGCGGTAGAAGTGGAGCCGCTCTTGGAACCACCGCAGGCGGTCAGAGCAACAGCAGCGGTAGCTGCACCGGCAACGGCCATAAAGCTACGACGAGAGATCATTTTCATAGGAATCGTCCTCCTTAAATAATTGTGAAATCCTCCGGGCGCACAGGTGCCGGAGCTTTCGTTCATTGGCTGTACACACTTTAGCAAATTTTCCGAAATGAAACAAGAGCTTTCGAAAAATGTCCTGTTTTTCGAAAGAATGTCAAGATTGTTTTTGCTATTTTGCACAACCGTTTTCCGTTTTATTTGTGCAACACTAACGTACAGATGGATACAACTTGCGGTCCAAGTGGCTCCGAAACTGCTCTGGCCCCGGCCGGTCCGCTGTGGGGCAGACCAGCCGGGGCCTATGAGCAGGCAGAAAACCGACAGGATCACGCCACGGTGATCTTAACGGTCTTGCTTACGGGGATGACGCCGTCGTCCAGGGTAAAGGTGACCTTGTAGGTGCCCTTGGCCTTGGGGGTAAAGGTGAGGGTGTGAGAACCGGCGTCAAAGGATGCGCCCAGAGGCAGCAGGCCGGCGGTGCCGTAGGTCAGGCCGCCGTCCAGAGCCTCGATGACGGCAGCAGGCTGGGGCTGGGTGGTGCGGACGCCGTTGGCCGGGTTCCGGCCCGAGACCGTCAGGGTCAGGGTCTGGCCCAGTTGGACGGTCTGGTCTCCGATGTGGCTGAAGTAGGGGCGGTGCACCGTCAGAGGCAGGGGGTACTCTTGGGTCGGAATGGCGAACTGATAGCCGTTTTCCGGGATGGGCAGGCGGATGTCGCCATAGAGGCTGTCTGCCGGGGTGCCGGGGGCCGGGGTATCCACGGTGACCTGTTCACGGCTCAGCAGGCCCAGCTTCAGGTTCTCGCAGGTGGTGGTGAAATAGGGCTCCTCAGGCACATACTCGTTGCCCACATGGCGCTTGTAGTGGTTGGTCACGGTGACTACCGTCTTGACGCCCAGGGCAGTCTTGGCGGCCACGGTACGCAGGTCAGCGTTGGAAACGTCATCCAGCACGATGGCCGGACGCTTATCCTAGATCACATAGTTCAGGGCCACATTCTGCAGCACCAGACCCTCTATATGACGGGCGTAGATGCCGTAGGCCGGCAGGATGCCTAGGATGGAGGGCTCCGGGTACTCGGCTACCATCTCCGGCACATTGTAGGGGTCGTCTACCCAGGTGCCGTTCTTCCAGGCCACACGGGGCAGCAGGCCCTCGCACTTGCTGAAGAAGGTGTTCACCAGCCAGGGCAGCTTCTGCACAGTGGGGGCAGAGCCGCTCTGGGAGTAGACCCAGTAGGTGCCCAGCTGCCGCTGCTCCACAGCCTCCTGGAGGGACAGGCCGCCCCGGTACTGCACCGAGATGTTCCGCAGGATCACGTTCTTCACCTTGCTGTCCACCAGGCCCTCCAGCAGGATGGGGTACCGGGGATCTACGTTGGTGATGCGGATGTTGCTGATCTCCACGTTGCTGACGCTGGCCAGGTCCTTGGCAGCGGTAGCGTTGGCGTAGTAGACAGCGTCCTTCCGGCTGATCTCCCGGGTCATATCCGGCACATACTGGTGCTGGGCGTCATCCCAGCGGTAGAGGTACAGCTTGCCGTCGATCTCTGCCAGGTTGGCGTTGTTGATGCGAGTGGGGTTGGCAGGGTCTACCACCTTAAAGGAGGAAACGCCGTCGATGGAGACGGTCTTGCTCTTATTATAGGAGGGGCTGTAGCGGGCCACGGGGTACAGCTGATACTCGGCACGGTTGGGCAGCACCCAGCCGGAATTGTCCAGACGCACATCGTTGGCGGCGTTGATGGCCTGCTCAGTGGTGTGGCCGGTGACAGGGTACCGGGCACGATCGCCTACCCGGATAAAGATGGGGGAGGAGGAGACGGTGTCCATGGTGCAGTCGGTCATCACGATGTTGGTGAGGGAGCTGCCGTCCACGGCCTCCATGCAGAAGCCACGGGAACGCTCGAACCGCACCCGGGTGATGGTAACGGTGTGGTAGCCGCAGGTGGACTCAGTGCCAAACTTGACACGGGCGGTGGGGCCGCAGGCGTCGGTGGCCACGATCTTATCGGTGGTGCAGGCTCCGGTGATCACAGAACCGGCATCGTAGCCGCTGACCACACAGTCCTCGATCAGAACGTTCTGGGTGGGCATGAACACGCCGGCACCGTAGGAGGCCTTCATGACGATGGCGTCGTCCGTGAGGGAGTTGAAGTGGCTGTTGCGGACGGTAACGTCCTGGGTGCAATCGATGTTATAGGCGTCCCGGTTGGTGTCCACGATCAGGTCGTTGACGGTCATGTTCCGGGTGCCCTCAGCGATGATGGCAAAGTGGCCGCCGTTCAGGATGCGGATGCCGTCCAGCACCACATTCTCGCAGCGCACCAGTGCAATGGCCTTGTTGCCGTACCAGGTGGAGCTGTAGCCCCGGTCGGTGCGGTTTTTGGGGTTGGAGGGGTCGTTGCCGGACAGCACATTGATGAGGGTGCCGGTGTCGTCCATGTAGCTGCCGTCGATGAGGCCCTCGCCGTAGATCATGATGTCGTGCTTGTCGGCGGCGTAGAACAGGCTGTTGGCAAAGTAGGTGTGGCCGTGGTCCTGGAGACCGGCGTAGAGGTTCACTTCCGGCTCATCGTAGTTTCCGCCCTCGCCTACCATGGTCTGGTTGCCATACCAGTCGTACAGGTCTGCCCGGGCAGCCCGGATGATGCCGTTGGCGTCGATGCGGAGGTTGACGCCGCTCTGGAGACGGATGGTGTAGCTCTTAAAGTCACCTGCCGGCACCACCACGGTGCCGCCGCCGGCCTCACTGGCAGCCTGGATGGCGGCGTTGATGGCTTTAGTGTTCTGGACGGGGTCTCCCTCCGAAACAGCCCCAAAATCCGTGATGAGGTACAGGCGGCTCTCGTTCAGCAGGACGCTTTTGTCCACGGTGCTGCCGGTGGCCCGGGGGATGTTCAGGGTCTGGAAGCAGTTTTCCTCTGCCGTATCCTCTGCGGCAAAGGCAGGCAGGCCCATGGCGGCCATGGCGGTGGTCACAGCACTGACCTTCAGAAAGCTGCGGCGCGAGATCTTTTTGGAAAACATAACCAAATTTCCTCCTTTTTTGCTTTGCACGATCTGAATCCCGATGGGGTACATTTCAGGCGTTTTTGTATGGCACGATTGCTTGGTGACTTCATTGTAGTGCAAAAAAATTTAGCCAGCAAGGGATTGATAAAATGTCCTGTTTTTTACAAAAAAGTGAAAATGCGGCTGTGCATATTCAACAAGCGTACTTGGGGGACATTGTCGATTATGCCGAAAAATGTTCGCAAAAAAGCTCGTCTCTAAACTGATATATCACATAGAGACGAGCTATTTCGTATATTCTGTTCTTCAGCTCTCCCGGATCCGCTGGATCAGGTCTGCATGGCTGTGGAACCGGTCGTACATGGGCTGTACCGCTGCGCGGAAGCGGGCTTTTTCGGCCTCGTCCAGCTCGGTGACGCAGATGCCCCGCTTGCGCATATTCTGCTCTGCGTTCGCCTCCCGCCGCGCCCAGAGCTCCCGCTCCTTCTGCGCGCTCTCCCGGGCGCAGGCGCGGATCACCTCCGGGAAGCTTTCGTCCAGCGCGGCAAGCTTTTCCATCACCGCCGGGCTGGCCAGCTGCACTTCCGGCACGCGGGTGTGCTCGTCCTTCAGGAAAAAGGGCGCTACCTCGTAGTGTCCCATCACCTCGTAGCTGGGCCAGTTGTTCTCTGCGCCGTCGATCTCGGCATTATGCAGGGCGGCATATACCTTGCTGTACACCACCTGCGCCGGCTTTGCCCCCAGTGCGGTGATCATGTCGCTCATCATGTCCGACTCCTGCACCCGGATGGTCAGCCCCTGCAAATCATCCAGCCCGGTCACCTTTTCCCGGGTATAGAAGCTGCGCACACCGGCGTCGAACCACGAAAGTCCCACTAAGTCCATCCCGTCCAGCATGGCCAGAAACTCGTCGCCGATGCTGCCGTCCAGCACACGCCACATCTGCTCGGCATCACTGTACAGGTAAGGCAGCTGCAGTACGCTAAGCTCCGGCTCGTACTCTGCCAGCTGGCTCAGGGACACGCGGGAAAAATCCACCCCGCCAAACTGCATCTGCTGGATGACGCTCTGCTCCGCGCCCAGCTCTGCCCCACTGTAAACCAGCACCTTCACCCGGCCATCCGTGTGCTGCGCCACAAGCTCGGCAAAGGCCTTTGCCGCCTTGCTGGTGGGGTAGTCCTCCGGCTGATTCTCCGCATAGCGCAGGATAAGCGGCTTCTCCTGCTGCGAAGAAGCAGACTGTGCCGTGCAGCCTGTGACTGCCAGTGCCGGTGCTGCCGTCAGCAGATGCAGCAGCTGACGGCGGGTCACAGCCGTGCCTCCCGGGCCGCCTTTGCCGCTTCCTTCCGGTACTGGGTGGGGGTCATGCCGGTGCGCTTTTTAAAGGCACGGGCAAAGTAACTGGCATCCTCGTAGCCCACCATGGAGGCCACCTCTGCTGCGGAGCGGAAGGGGTCGGCCAGCAGCTCTTTGGCTGCGTTGATGCGCAGCTCGGTCAGGCAGTCCAGAAAGTTCATCTTCTGGTACTTTTTGAACTGCGCCGAAAGATACGCCGGGCTGATGTGCAAAATCTCGCTCACACTGTCCAGCGAGAGGTCGGCCATATAGTTATCTTCCATATACTTGCGCACATGATCCATCACCAGTGCGTTGCGGTCACTCTCCCCTTCCCCGGCGGGGTCGGTCTCCTGCTCCGGGGCGGTTTCCTGCTCCGGGGCTTCCGCAGCCAGCTCTGCCAGACGGCGTCCGGCTTCGATCTGCCGGATGGCGCGGCGGATGGCAGCTTCGGTCTCGTCCGGGTCCACCGGCTTCAGCAGATAGTCGCAGGCACCCAGATGCACCGCTTCGTGGGCGTACTGGAACAGGCTGTATGCCGTGATAAAGATCACCTTGCACTCCGGGCGCTGCTCCAGCACCGCGCGGGCGGCATCCAAGCCGTTCATTCCCGGCATCTCGATGTCCATCAAAATCAGGTCTGCACCCCAGAGCACGGCGGTATCGGCGGCTTTGCGTCCGTTTTCCGCCATTTCCACTGTTACCTCATGCTCGAACCGGCGCATGACGATATCCGCCAGCGCTTCCCGTTCCATCTTCTCATCATCCGCGATCAACAGACGAATCATTCCTCAAATTCCTCCTCATTCTCCACCAGCGGCAGATACAGGATCACCGCAGTTCCCCGCCCCGGCCGGGAGCGCACCACCACCCGGCAGCGGGCATCCAGCAGCCGCAAGCGGGCAGCCACATTATAAATACCGATATGTTCCCAGCGGGGTGCGGGCTGTTCCAATGCCGTGCGCAGCTGCTGCAGCTGCTCCGGCTCAATGCCTACGCCGTTGTCCAGCACCCGGATGCACAGCAGACCTTTTTCCCGCAGGGGGATCATGCGGATGCGCACCACGCCGCCCTCTTCCTTGGGGCAGATGCCGTGCTTGAAGGCGTTTTCCACGATGGGCTGCAAGATAAAGGACGGCACCATAGTCTCGGTCAGGTCCAGCGAATCCGAGAACGCCCACTGCATCTGCACCCGGTCGCCAAATCGCACATGGTAGATGGAGTAGTATTCGTCCACAATGCGCACCTCTCGGGAGAGGGGCACCTGTTCATCATTGCTCATCAGGCTGTAACGCAGCAGATGGGAAAGCGCCATGATGAGTGCCTGTGTGCGGTAGGCGGACTCTGTGCCCGCCATCTGCTGGATGACGTTCAGGGTGTTGAACAGAAAATGCGGGTCGATCTGGCTGCGCAGCTGCTGTAACCGGCTGCGCTCCATGCGGTTCTGCAATTCCAGTGCTTCGGTCTTTTGGCGATGCAGCTCCCGCTCGATCTCGTTTTTCTCCTGTAAGGTACTCACCTGCTGCGCCATGGAGTGCTTCATGCGGTTGAAAGACTCCGCCAGCTGCCCGATCTCCGGCTGCTTAGGCAGCGGGATGTCCGGGGTGTCGAACTGGCTGCGGCTGATGGCACGGGAAGCTACGATCATCTGGGAGACTGGGGTCAGCAGCCGCATGACCATCAGACCGGAAGCGCAGCCCAGTGCCACGCACAGCGCCACCACCACGATCTGCATCAGGGCGATCCGCTCGCCCAGCTCCGAGATCTCGGTATAAGTAGTCTGGGCGTCCAGAATCGAGGCTTTCAGCAGCTGCATGGTGTACTGGCTCAGATACCCGCCGCAGACCGAGACCTTGTTATAGTACAGCTGGGACGCCTTTGCATCCTGCCCGCTGGAAAGGCAGCCCTCCAGTTCCTCCAGCAGGGCGCTGTAGCTGCCGTAGGTGGTCTCCACCGCACCGTACAGCACCCACTGCTCATCGCTGACGTTCTGCAAGCCATCCATATTGGATCGGATGCGCCACAGCCACGCATTGCTGGTGGAGCAGGCTGCCCGGAGCTTTTCCAGCATTTCCTCGGTCTCGCCGTTCTCCCAGCGGTACGCTTCCAGAATGCTGATGGAACTTTCCACACCGCCCTGAAACCGGCTGATGGCGTTAAAGTTGCCCATCTGGTCGTCCTGCACCTGCTGCACCGCCCGTGCCTGATAGCCGTTCAGGGCAAGCTGCAACGCAAAGGCCGCAAAAAAAGCCGCCAGACACAGCACCATGCGCTGCTTGAGCGTAACGCTGCGCTTCCAATTGCGCTTTTCCATGCAAAGCTTCCCCCTTTTTTCGTTGGATAATATCCGTTAGATAATAACTTATTTTACCACGCTTTGCGGGCGGTTTGCAAGCCGGATGCACCGCCGCCGGTGCATCTTTTGCTTGCTTCTTGCTGATAAATGTGGTACTATGCCCAAAAAGGAGGGTAACTTTATGACCCAGAATGTTTGCGTTTCCGTTCAGATGGACGAAAAAAGCTTTCACGATTTTGCATCTTTCGACCTGCTGCGCCACAACAAGGGCTGGCAGCGCCCGGCGGTGTTCACTGCCATTCTGCTGGTGTGCGCCGGGATCTGCCTGAGCCAGATCGGCAAGCGGGAGGGTGCCGGGCTGCTGACCGCCGTGCTGACCATCGTAGCCATCGGCCTGCCCGCCGTATACTTCGGCACCTTTTTTTCGAACCTCTCCAAGCAGATCAAAAAGCTGGGTCTGCCCCGTCCCTTCTACCGGTTGGAGCTGGACGCCGCCGGGCTTTCGGTCTGGATGGCCGGTGAGCAGAACAAGACCGAGCCCACCAACCGCTACACTTGGAACACCGTGTACTGCGCCTACCGCACCAAAGAGGCGGTGTACATCTACGTCCAGAAGAATCAGGCCTATCTGCTGAACGAGAGCATGGATGCCGCATGGAGCCTGCTGGGCAGTGCCCTGCCCGCCGCCAGCCTGCACGACTGCCGGAAGTAAGGAAGATTTTTTATAATTTGCAGAACAGCCAAGCCGACAGGCTTGGCTGTTCTGCTTTTTTCACGCAGGGACAAAACAAAAACCCACGCTGCGGCAAAGCAAAAGCGCAGCGTGGGTACGGAAATAGCGTTATAAAGTTTTAACGGGCCAGAGTGTACTTGTGCAGGGTCTTGCGCACTGCGCCGTTACCGGCGTACAGCTCCTTGACCATGCCCTCGATCTTTTCGCCCAGACCAACGGCGTACAGATCCACACCGAACACATCGGCACGGCTGTACAGAGCCTTCAGGCAGCTGAAGTCCTGCTCGCCTTCCTTGACCTGCAAGGGGCTGACGATGGCCTGCAGCTCAGCCAGCAGCGGATCGGGAGAGATCTCGAAGGGCTGGCCGTTGTCATCGATGCCTTTCAGGTAGCGGGCATAGCCTGCCAGCACCAGCGGGATCAGCACGAGGTTGGACTTGTCCAGACCGCGCTCCTCGTAAGCCTTGATGGTCTCGCCGAAGCGGATCGCCAGCTTCTGGGAGGTATCGGTAGCGATACGCTGGGGAGCATCAGGCATGAAGGGGTTGGGCAGACGGCGGTTGATGACAGCGCCGATGAACTCGTAGGGGTTCAGCACGCCGGGATCAACGACCACGGGCATCGCCTCGATATAGCCGATCTTCTGGATGAAGGAGCGCAGATCCTCGTCTGCCATCTCGGCAGAGATGAGGGTGTAGCCCAGCATACAGCCATAGATAGACATGGCAGTGTGCAGGGGGTTCAGGCAGGTGCAGACCTTCATCTTCTCGATCTTGTCCACGGTCTCGCGGTCGCAGTACAGCACACCGCCCAGCTCCAGCGGAGGACGGCCATTGGTGTAGTGATCCTCGATGCACAGGTACTGGGTCTCCTCGGCGTTGACGAAGGGAGCGGTGAAGGTGTGCTTCTCGGTAACGATGGTGTAGTTATCCTCAAAGCCGTCCTTTGCCAGCATCTCCTGCACCTTTGCGTCCGGGCGCGGGGTGATCTTATCGATCATGCTCCACGGGAAGGTGATCTTGGTCTCGTCCTGCACATAGGCCAGGAACTCTGCGGGCACCAGACCCTGCTCCACCCACTTTGCAGCATAGGCGTGGACAGCGGTCTTGACCTTATCGCCGTTGTGAGAGCAGTTATCCATGCTCTGGACGGTCAGGGGCAGCTTGCCGGCCTTGAAGCGCTCGTACAGCAGAGCGGTGACCTTGCCCATGGCCAGAACGGGGGTCAGGCCGCGCTCCAGGTCAGCAGGAGCAACGCCGTAGCCCTTCTCGGTGATGGTGAAGGAGATCATCTGCAGGCTGGGGTTCTGGAAGATCTCCACCAGACGTGCCCAGTCGGCGCCGAAGGAATAGTCAGCCTTCAGGCTCTCGGTAACGGAAGCGACGACCTTCTTCTCGATCTCGCCGGTGGACTTCAGGCAGACCAGCAGGCTCAGGTTATCGTAGGGCTGGTAAGCCTTGTCGATGATCTCGTAGTCAAAGCTCTCGGCCACGATGACGCCGCGGTCGTACTTGCCGCTGTTCAGTGCGTCGTTCAGCACGGCAGCGGGGAAAGCGCGGAAGATGTTGCCGGCACCGAAGTGCACCCAAGTGGGCTCGGCGTGAGTCTTGGCCTTCACAGCCTCAATGTCGAATTTGGGCAGCTCGTAGCCCTTTTCTGCCCACTCGGCGGACAGATTGCCGTTTTTAATATCAGACAGCTTCATAGTAATCAGCCCTTCTTTTCTTCATCCAGACGGTCCAGCAGATCCCAGATACCCAGCATATACTGGATGCCCAGAGCACGGTCATACTTGCCATAGCCGGGGCGGCAGACGCCGGGACCTTCCTCCCACAGCTGACGGCCGTGGTCGGGGCGGATGTAGCCCTCAAAGCCGCAGTCATGGTAAGCGCGCATTACCTCAATGATGCCAGTCTCGCCGCAGCAGTCGCGGTGCGCAGCCTCAGAGAAGTCGCCGTTGGGGAAGTGGTGGATGTTGCGGACGTGACCGAAAGCAATACGGTCGCAGTGCTTGCGGATGATCTCGGCACAGTTATTGTTGGGGTTTGCGTTCAGGCTGCCGGTGCACAGGGTCAGGCAGTTGTACGGATCGTCCACCATCTTCAGGAAGCGGTCGATGCTGGGCTCGTCCACCAGCAGGCGGGGCAGGCCGAAGATATCCCAAGGAGGATCGTCCATGTGGATGGCCATCTTGATGTCGCACTCGTGGCAGGTGGGCATCAGGGCTTCGAGGAAGTACTTCAGGTTCTCCCACAGCTTCTCCTTGGTGACAGGGGCGTAGGCCTTGAACAGCTCGTCCAGCTTTGCCATGCGCTCCGGCTCCCAGCCGGGGAAGGTCATGTTATACTTCTCGGTGAAGGACATGATATACTCAGCCATGGCCTTGTAATCGCCCTTGATCTTGTCCTTCTCGTAGAACAGTGCGGTAGAACCGTCGCCTACCGGGTGGAACAGGTCGGTGCGGGTCCAGTCGAAGATGGGCATGAAGTTGTAGCAGATGACCTTGACACCAAACTTGGACAGGTTGCGGATGCACTGCTTGTAGTTCTCGATATACTGGTCGCGGGTGGGCAGACCGATCTTGATGTCATCGTGGACATTGACGGACTCGACAACATCCATATCAAAGCCGTAGGCGTGGATCTGGTCTGCAACCTTCTGGATCTCGTCGATTTCCCAGATCTCGCCGGGCATCTTGTTGTGCAGTGCCCAGACGATGCTGGTCACGCCGGGGATCTGCTTGATGTCGCTGAGGGTGACAGGGTCGTTGCCCTCGCCATACCAGCGCCAACCCATTTTCATAGGCATAGTGGATGTCCTCCGTTTATCTTGCTTTGCGTTTGTGCGCGGCAGGAGTGCCTCGCTCTCTCACTTATATTCTAATATATCAGTTGCGAATTGGCAATAGTCGATTCGACGACTTTTGGAGTTTTTTCTTGTATACTTTATACAAAACGGCATAGAAAAGAGAAAAAAGGGCGCATGAATAGTGAAATGAAAGAAACAAAAAAGCGGAGAACAGAAGAGAACACGTTCAATAAATACAGATGAAGAAAACTGTACTGAAAGATAGCATATACTTAAATCAAGAAGGAAAATTCAAAGGTTTGAAGATTCCTTGTAATAATAATTAAGAAATGGTATACTATATTTAATTATTTACATAAGGAGGTTGGTAATATGCCGGAGACGAGAGCATTTAGAGATTTTTCGCCAGCAGAGAGGCGAAATTACATAACTTTATCAACTGGTGAATATTATCCTGACATTTTAGAGGATGCATGCAGGTTGTACTTGCCAGTACTTGAAACTTTTTCTCAGTTACTTAAAAGGTCTGAAAGTTCGTGCGCCTTATTCATGAGTATATCTGCTATATCTAACCAGTGGATGAGAATTCAGCTATGTAGAGTGTTTAGAAAGTATGTATCGCCAGAAACTCCGGTTGAGATGCTTAAAAAGAAATCACAGGCGAGGAAAATATGCGATGAGTTTGGAGATGGCTTCAGACCTATCTATGTTGTGCAAGAAAAGTTTGATACTCGTCCTCTACCAGATGAAGCGCTTTGTGCTATCCTTTGGGAATATAAAGATAGAGGTAAAAAAGGATATGACTTAACTGATAAGTTTTTTGACATGGTTCAAGGTAAATTCCCGGATTTGAACATTTGGGGACCTCGTGGTGCAGGTGCTGATGTTCAAGCGCAATCTATTTGGAGCGACTATCCTAATAACAGTAGACCGCTTGACTTCGTTATATCGTCTAGTGATAAGCGAATAGTCTATGCTGTTGGTTTAGCAAGATATGATGGGGACAGAGGCGGTGCTCAAGAAGACGATAGAACTGGCGGATACAAGAACTGTGCCGATGAGATTCTAGAGTATGTACATTCTCATGGGCTGAATACAAAGGTGATATTCCTAAATGATGGGCCGGGTTTGTTGCTTGGTTCAATGTGGGAGGACTATTCCAGAATTGAAGAGAGATACCCAGAAGAGGTTAAAGTTATCACGTTGAGAATGATAGACGAAAGACTTACGGCGGCATGGTTAAAAGGTGAATAATATGGCAACGGGCATTCCTCCAAGAGACAAAGAAAAAAATAAAAAAATACCCGTTCAGGTGATGTACGAAGGTAAAGAGGATGCACTTGCCATTATATCAAAACCTTTTAACGAGTATGATGAGCAAATAAAAATAAATGACGGTGGAACAAACCAATTTTTCTTTGGTGATAATCTTGATGTCCTGCTTTATATGTTGGGAAATGGATACAAAGGAAAAATTAGATTGGTTTATATTGATCCGCCATTTGCTACAACGTCTACCTTTGTTAATAGAAATCAAGAGCATGCCTATACCGATTTTCTGTCTGGTGGCGAGTTTGTAGAATTTCTGCGACAGAGGCTGATTCTAATTCATGAGTTGCTTGCCGATGATGGCTCTATTTACTTGCACCTTGATAATAAAATGGCGTTTACAATGAAACTTGTTATGGACGAGATTTTTGGAGAGGCAAATTGTAGGGCTTTTATTACAAGAAAGAAATGTAGCACAAAAAATTATACAAAGAATACATACGGTAATATATCAGATTATATTATGTTCTATTCGAAGACGGAGCGGTACGTTTGGAATAGGCCTTTTGCTCCATGGGATTATGATAAGATGCTTGAGCAGTATCCTTATATCGACAAACAGGGGCGACGATATAAAAAGGTGCCAATTCATGCTCCCGGCGAAAGAAATGGAGAAACCGGCAAAGAGTGGAAAGGTAGGCTTCCACCCAAAGGAAAGCATTGGCAATACACTCCGGCCAAACTAGATGAGCTTGATGCTGCTGGTGAGATATACTGGAGTCCAACGGGAAATCCACGCAGAATGGTATTTTGTAATCCGTCCAAAGGTATACCGGTACAGGATATTTGGATGGACTATCGCGACTCAGTAAATCAAGCTCAAAAGACTACAGGATACCCTACTGAAAAGAATTTTGATATGCTGAAAATGATTGTTGAAGCATCTTCGAATGCAGGAGATATTGTGATGGATTGCTTTGCGGGAAGTGGAACAACTTTAGGAGCTGCATTTGAGTTGGGTAGGCAGTGGATTGGCGCTGACAATAGTTTTGAAAGTCTAAGAGCAATTCTCAAAAGATTTGTCAGTGGACTGGAGATTTACGGAGACTATGTAAATACGCCAGAATGTTTACAATATAGTTTTGACATCGCAGAAAAATGTAAATTTACAATTTATTCTCCGGCTAAATATGCATCGGATGTGAAAAAGATATGCTCTGAATTCCTACAGAAGGAAACGCAAGAGTAAAACAGATTTTTTAGAAAAAAGACTACCGAAAAATAAGAATGCAATAGCGAGAAGTGTAAAGAAGCATTACAAAACAGAAACCCGGAACCCCCTTTTGAGCCATTTTGGCTCTGAAAGGGTTTCGGGCTTTAGCATTTTAAGGAGCTATTTTACATCAGCCCCTTTTCGATGATTCCGTGTCAGCGCTTCACATGGAAAGCCGCCATGCCGGGGTAGACGGCGCTGTCGCCCAGCTGCTCCTCGATGCGCAGCAGCTGGTTGTACTTTGCCACGCGCTCGGTACGGCTGGGCGCGCCGGTCTTGATCTGGCAGGTGTTCAGGGCCACGGCCAGATCGGCGATGGTGGTGTCCTCAGTCTCGCCGGAGCGGTGGGAGCTGATGGCGGTGTAGCCTGCCTTGTGGGCCATCTTGATGGCCTCAAGGGTCTCGGACACAGAGCCGATCTGGTTCAGCTTGATGAGGATGGCGTTGCCCGCGCCCAGAGAGATGCCCTTGGCCAGACGCTCGGTGTTGGTGACGAACAGGTCGTCACCAACCAGCTGGACCTTATCGCCCAGCTCGCGGGTCATCTCCTGCCAGCCCTCCCAGTCCTCTTCGTCCAGACC
>OFMN01001541.1_pt1 | contig 14869 bp, 10 predicted proteins | sample 1541791 | NCBI WGS metagenome assembly OFMN01 (sample SAMN04209248, study PRJEB22552) | human gut metagenome | biome: gut; material: feces | host: Homo sapiens | place: USA: Oklahoma
GAAAAGTCTTAGAAATATCCAATTGAAGCTTCTGGCATCGTTGATGTATGCACACTTGCTTTCTTCATATATGCTGTCGTCCGTATGTTAAGAATGTGTGCTAAACACTAATATTTCTATGCTGCATATTCAGAATCACCAAAGAAATCGTTATACCATACAAGGAACATATATACTGTCCATATCTTTCTTGAATTATCGGCTTTTCCCTCTTTGTGATCATCAAGGTACTTAACAAGCTCCTTAGTGTTAAAGTATTTTTCTGCAGCTTCGCTTGTGAAGGCTTTCTTTATCATATTGTAATACTTGTCATCCTTGAGCCAGATTCTTATAGGTACAGGGAATCCAAGCTTCTTCTTTTCAGCTACCATATCTGGAAGATACTTATGAGCAGCCATACGCATAGCATATTTTGTGTTGGACTTGTTTACTTTATACTTAGTAGGTATAGTCCTTGCTACATCGAATACCTCTCTGTCAAGGAAAGGAACACGTACTTCAAGGCTGTGTGCCATGCTCATCTTGTCGGCCTTAAGCAGAATATCACCAATAAGCCAGAAGTTGATATCAATGTACTGCATTTTTGTAACATCATCCTTATCCTTAACCTTATCATAGAAAGGCTTTGTAAGCTCTTTATGGTCGTACTTTCCAGTAGGATTCTTTAATATCTTTGCGCGTTCTTTTTCATTAAACATAAATGCGTTACCGATGAAACGCTCCTCAATATCCTTGCTGCCTCTTATAAGGAAATTCTTACCTTTAAATTTAAAAGGAATAGCCTGTGCTACATTAGCAAGTCCCTTACGAAGACCCTTTGGAAGCTTTCTGTAACCTGCAGTATCAAGAGGTTCCTTGTAAATGTTGTATCCACCGAAGAATTCATCAGCACCTTCGCCAGACATAGAAACCTTGACGTGCTTTGCAGCAGTCTGGCTTACAAAGTAAAGTGCGATGGCAGCAGGGTCTGCTAAAGGTTCATCCATGTGATACTGGATTTTAGGGATAGCAGCCCAGTATTCTTCACTTGATACAAGCTTTGAATAGTTGTCTATCTGAATCTTTTCAGATAAAGCCTTTGCATAATCTATTTCGTTATATTTTTCGTAGTCGAAACCAACTGTAAATGTTTTATCACCATTGAAGGTGGCAGCGACATAGCTTGAGTCAACACCGCTGGAAAGAAATGAGCCAACCTCAACATCACTAATCTTGTGATGTTCTACGGAATCATGCATGGCATCATCAATCTCCTGTACAAAATCATCCAGGGACTTGTTTTCATCAGCCTCAAAAGTAGGTTCCCAGTATCTTTTTATATTAATCTGTCCGTTATGGAAAGTGAAGCAGTGTCCAGGCATAAGCTTGTATACACCCTTAAAGAATGTCTCAGGGAGTACTGAGTACTGGAAAGTAAGATAATTCTCAAGAGCCACATCGTTAACTTCCTTCTTATAAGCAGGATGTGCCAGTATGCTCTTAATCTCTGAACCATATATTATATTTCCATCAACTATTGTGTAGTAAAAAGGCTTAATACCAAAGAAATCTCTTGCACCAAACAGAGTTTCTTTTTCGCTGTCCCAGATAACGAAAGCGAACATACCGCGAAGTTTATTAAGCATATCTTCACCATATTCTTCATAAGCATGAATAAGAACCTCTGTATCGGAGTTGTTTGCAAAAGTGTGTCCCTTTTCAATAAGCTCTTTTCTTAAATCCTGGTAATTATATATTTCACCATTAAAAGTGATGACAATTTTTTTATTTTCGTTAAACATAGGCTGGCTTCCGTTATCAAGGTCGATGATTGAAAGTCTTCTAAAGCCCATATATGCCTTGTTATCTATATACTGACCGGCACTGTCGGGACCTCTGTGGATAATTTTATTCATCATATCAGTAAGAACATCTTTACCATTCTCAAGGTATCCTGTAAATCCAGCAAAACCGCACATATTACAAAACCGTCCTTTCCTAAACTAAATGTTGTTTGTGAGATAAAGATATGGGGGTCAAAAGAAAATTCTGACACATATATCTTATAAATCAATTATGTAATTATAACAAACCAGAGTATTTAATACAAGAAAATGTAATAATTATTACGCGTTATTACGCGTTCTATAAATAATAAAAAAACAATACTGACGATATTGACAATTAAGTATATATATGATATATTTAGTTTAAATAATAAAGTTATGGCGCGGTAACAAAAAGACAGGAGATGATTGATTGAAAGAATATATATGACATTCCTGATATAAACACAAGATGACAAAATCAGGATAATAATTCTATAGATATTATTGACAGCATAAAGAATATTTAATCTGGTAATCTTAATAAAAACTATTCATCTGATGTGAATATATAACATAATGTCACATTGATTCATATTAATTTCCACAAGACACTTAATATTATATTAACAATATCAATCCACTTATATAAGACATGTTATGCATGTCATGCTTAGATATAACAGGATTATGTATATATTATTTTATAAACTCCTCCATATTCGCACATCGTGGGATTATCATCCTACTTTTATGCTCATATTGGAGCGGGTCATAAGATTAAAATAAAGAAGGGAAGAAGTGAGAAAGTGAGAATGAAACGAAATATTTTATTGAAAATAATATTAATAACAGTGACGATTGGGGTATTATTAGCAGTTGCAGCCGTTGTTAAGAAGAATACGGATGATAAAATCAAAGTGCCAGAAAAAAATAGTGCTGCAGTTGAAACGATTCAGACAAAAAAAGCAACAGAATTAAATCTTGCAGAGCTAAAAGAATCCAAGAAACAGAAAGAATCAGAATTGGATTTTGCAGAACAAAAAGAATCTAAGGAACAAGAAGAATCAGACATTGCAGAGCCAGAAGAATCAAATGAACAGGCAGATTCAGGAACAGATATAGATATAAAAGAACAGGAAGAATATGGGAAGCCAGATTCAGAAGGGAAGCCAGATTCAGAAGGAAAGTCAGAGGCAGAAGAGAAATCAGAGGCAGAAGAGAAGCCAGAGCCCGAAGAAAAACCGGAGCCCGAAGAGAAACCAGAGCCCGAAGTGAAGCCAGAACTAGAAGAAAAGCAGGAGCCAGCCATAACAGATAGTCCTTATGACCATGAAATCTATCTGGCTAATGGTGTGCTGCAATATGGCGAAAACGCAGATCGGGCACAGAGGGGAAAGGATGTTAATACAGGAAGTACGGTGGAATGTCCATATCCTATGGAGGTTATGACAATAAGGGTTATGTTTGATGAGCAATATGGTTATCAGACATATAAAGGATATTATAAAGCTTCAGATAAAACTGATATTATTGAATGCATGCTTGATGCAGCTGCGAGTCCGTTGTTTAACATAGATATGGTTATGTTTCAGGGCGTTATGGGTATATATAGATGTGGTTCTGTGGTGTTTACATGTCTTGGAATAGTGGAATAAAGGGGGAGTATATATGGCAGTATGTCCTGTTAAGGACAAAAAAAGAATAACTTTATTACATGTATTATCGGTGTTAGTGTTATTGCTATTGTGTGGAGGTCTGGCATATGCGTATCCAGCGGGCAGTTATTCAGATGATGATTTCAGAAGACAGATAACTGTGGATTTTGCCGGTGGTACAGCTGATTTAAAATGGGTATATATGAATGATGATAATAAACAGATATATTTTGATGATATACCTTTTTATAGTGATAATGAAGCACCGCATGAAGGAACATTTACAGAGCATGCGAACTGTCGTGGATATACGCCGTATCTTCTTGTATACAATGTTTCAAAAGAAGGCTGTATATTCAGTATGGATGCAACTGGCTATAAAAACTATAACAACTGGGACAATCCAGACAATAATGTTAAGGAAGGATTTGACGGTTACCTGTTTGAAGCCGGCTGTAACATCAATTTTGATGGAGATGCGAATGATGGTGGAAGAAATTCTGATGGAACCTACTGGGGTTCGAAATATTTCGGCACAAGAAAACCATTAACTATCAGATTAGGATGGATGTGCAGCTTTAACATCAAGTGGGATGCTGGAGTCAGTGATGTTATAGGACACAGCACGAGTGGTCTTGATATGCGGTATTCAGATGGACAGACTATTACATATAAAGAAGGTACATTGGTTCCTACATGGATATATCTTAAAGATGGATATGAACTTGATTATATACAGGAAGGTGACAAAAAATGGTATGATTCAACATGGAATGAAGCATGTAAAAGATGGGATAACTACTGGACTATGAATAGGAGCCGGAGCATTTATATTCATACTAAAAAGAAAGAGGTTATAAAATCATATAAGCAGACTGTATACATAAGATATCAGAATCAGAATGGTACGTGGGAAAGATGGGATGACACGTCAGCAATAACTGAAAATGTATTATGTGGTTCAACATATACATTTGATACTAAGAATATAACTGGAAATTCAAAATGGAATTCAAACCTATACAGGATGCCAGAGCAGTTTGATGATGGAACATCCTTTACCTATAAAGTAAGTGGTGCAAAAACTAGTTATATAAGTGTAGCCAGATTAAAAATACAGAATGACCAGGAGATATATGTGAGGTATCAGAATGAGGATGGTTCATGGGGTGAATATTCAAGCACATACTGGCATACACCAACAAAGAAAGCACCTGATGGCTATTGGGAGAACTTTCTGTGGCATGTAGATAATGGTACATCGTTTGGTTTTGGAGTTGAAGATATTAAACAGGATTCAAGGTGGGATGCCATGTTATATGAGTTTCCAGATACATATGCAGATGGTTCGTCGTTACGATATACAGTGACAAAGGCTTGTAAAAAATATGTTGATATATCAAGAAAATTCATACTGACATTATCACAGGAGGATGCAACAACAAGGGGAACACAATCAGTTATGGTATCTTACAGGAAAGGACTGCCTGATATAACGGTTCCTGAACAGAAATATAAAGCTTCTTTTTATGATGATGATAACTATAATGACAGACTGTTATTATCTGATATAGTCCAGATTAATAAGTTTAAAGGATATATGTTGAAAGAAAAAAGAAATGAAGTCAGTCTGGGAAGTATATTAAATGAAAGTTATAATTATTCAGATGCTAATGCTGATAATTCTATTATTTCAACAGTAACATTAACAAGACCATATACTGGCAATTTGTATTTTTACTATGATGGTTATAATAGTACAGATGAAGAGGTTTCTGTTAATGTTGAGTGGAGTACTTTTGATGGTGACAGTGATAACGAGGAAATATGGTTTTTACCACATTCAAATGATAATAACTATGTGGATGTCTATGTTAATAAGGTTAACAGTATAAGAATCAGGTACTGGGGACCAGAGTATGGACCAGATAGTTATGGCAGCTGGAAAATCAGTCTTAATATTGAAGAAATGGCTGATGTGAATGATTACTGGTATAACAGTGAAGGTAAAGCCGATATTTACAGTTATCCATATGCATGTAACGAAACTGTTTATGCGAAGTGGGAAGAAAGTAAAATCACACTGCCAGATAAAGATGAGGTAACGAAGACTGGTTTTGAGTTAACTGGCTGGTCAGATGGAATAAACACTTATGATCCAGGTGATAAAATATCAATAAAAAAAGATACAAGGTTTTATGCAATATGGGAAGAAGTAATACCTGAAAGCAACTCTGAGAGTAATATAACAAAGGCAGCATCAACAATGTACTTTGATACACTTATACGGCGTACATCAGGAGATGAAGCATGGTATGACACAGTTGGAAGCTATAGTATAAAAAGTCTTAATGATTATAGCAATGATAGTTGTGTACAGATATGGAAGATAGATATTGCTGGTAATATAACAAGAATGAAATGAGGCATTTACAAAATCATGAAAATATTTTATAATTAAAGGCAGATTTTTTATATATTTTGGACATAATTGCCATTATGGAAAGGATTGCGGTATGGAAAAGATAAAAATGACAACACCTCTCGTAGAGATGGATGGAGATGAGATGACAAGAGTGTTATGGGGACTTATTAAGGATGAACTTTTACTTCCTTATGTAGACCTTAACACAGAATATTATGATCTTGGACTTGTTCATCGTAATGATACTAACGACCAGGTTACTATAGATTCAGCAGAGGCTACTAAAAAGTATGGTGTTGCAGTAAAGTGTGCTACAATCACTCCTAATGCAGCAAGAGTAAAAGAATATAACCTTAAGGAGATGTATAAGAGCCCTAATGGAACAATAAGAGCTATTCTTGATGGTACAGTATTCAGGGCACCTATCATTGTTAAAGGTATTGAACCTTATGTTAAGACATGGAAGAAACCTATAACTATAGCAAGACATGCATATGGTGATGTATATAAGGCTTCAGAGATGAAGATTCCAGCAGCAGGAAAGGCTGAGCTTGTATACACAGACGAACAGGGTAACGAAACAAGAGAGCTTATACATAACTTCAAGGGCGCTGGTATCATACAGGGTATGCACAATCTTAATGATTCTATAGAGAACTTTGCAAGAAGCTGTTTTAACTTTGCTCTTGAAACTAAGCAGGATCTTTGGTTTGCAACTAAGGATACAATATCTAAGAAGTATGATCATACATTCAAGGATATATTCCAGGAAATATATGATAATGATTATGCTGATAAGTTTAAGGAAGCAGGCATTGAATATTTCTATACATTAATAGATGATGCAGTAGCAAGAGTTATTCGTTCAGAGGGAGGATATATCTGGGCTTGTAAGAATTATGACGGCGATGTTATGTCAGATATGGTTGCTACAGCATTTGGTTCATTATCCATGATGACATCAGTTCTTGTATCACCTAAAGGCTTCTATGAATATGAAGCTGCACATGGTACAGTACAGAGACATTATTATAAGCATCTTAAGGGAGAGGAAACATCTACTAACCCTATAGCTACTATATTTGCATGGACAGGAGCTTTAAGAAAGAGAGGAGAACTTGATTCTATTCCTGAACTTGTAAGATTTGCAGATACACTTGAAAAGGCTTGTATCAAGACAGTAGAAGATGGTAAGATGACAAAGGATCTTGCGCTTATAACAACATTAGAGAATCCTGTAACACTTAATACACAGGATTTTATCAAAGCAGTACGGGCAACGCTTGATGAACTTATGAATTAATGTATAATTAACTGCTCCATTGATATTATAATATCAATGGAGCAGATTATGTTGTAAGAGGTATGAAACAGAACGTAACTTAAGGAGTGTTATGCGTAATATATTATTAGATTTCAGTTTCAGGGGAATGAATATTAACCAGCTTGCAGTCTGGTTTTTTATATATAGCTTTTTTGGATGGGCAATGGAGTGCATAGTTATAAGAAAGCAGCTTGGATACTGGGAAAACAGAGGGTTTGCAAAGCTGCCATTTTGTGTAATATACGGTTTTGGAACATATATAGCTTTCAATATATTTGCACCTATACAAAACAACTATGTTGCATTATATATATTTGGTGCTGTATGTGCAACAATATTTGAGTATATGACGGCAAAGCTTATGTTAAAGCTGTTCGGCGAAGTATGGTGGAACTATGATCACCTTAGATTTAATTATAAGGGTATAATATGCCTTCAGAGCACAATTGGCTGGGGATTTCTGGCAGTGCTTATATTCGGAGTGTTTAACAGGCTTGTAGAACAGGCGGTATTTTCTATGCGTATGTCAGCGGTTACAGTGATTTCAGTTGTTCTTGTTGTGTCATATGTATGTGATTTTTCATATCATTTTACAAAGCGTTTATTAAACAAAAGAATGGGAGATGCAGTTAAACATGCATCAGGCTGCAGTAATCTTCTTAACAGATTCCATAGGTGATTTCGGGGTGAGATATGTTAGAAAGTCTTAGAAATAACATGAAACTGCTAAAAAGCAGTAAAAGACATGTATTGTTGTTTGAACTTGCATATAAGCTCCTTGCATTAGCAGTGTTTTATCCTGTTATTACGGGCGTTATCCGTTTGTGCATGAGAATAACAGGGATTAATTATCTTACAAATGAATATATAGCGAAAGCGTTTATGAATCCTGTAATAATCATATTCTGCCTCTTAGGAGTTATAGGATTCATAGTTTACTGCTTATATGAAATGGCATATCTTGCAGTATGTTTTGAAACCAAGAGAAAAGGTATACAGGCGTCTATTATTGATAACATATATAATGCCTTTTTGCGGCTTAAAAAGCTGTTGAGGATTCAGAGCATACCGCTTTTTTTATATTTTCTGATATCTATAATAGTTATTAATGTGACAGTTACTGGCAATATTATATTTAGCGAAAGTGTAAAAAATATTATAAAAAGTGCGGCAAAACGAAACAGAACTGTTATATTTGTTGTGACAGCATTTATCATAATATGCCTGTTTTACTTTGTTATACGGGATATTTTTTCATTTAACATATACATGATGGAGGGAAAAAACTTCAGACAGTCATGTGCTAAAAGCAGAAGCATTGTTAAAAATAATATACTGAAGATAGTGGGTGTAGTTGTACTATATAATCTTGCACTTTTAGCGGCTATTTATACATTTTATATAATTATATCTGTTGTACTGATTGCCGGAGTTAAACTGCTTGATCTTGCTTATATGGGTAGTGCGGTGTATCTTTCTGTGCTTAGTACATTAAGAACGATAGTAAGATTATTTCTTGTATTTTTATCTATACCTTGTTCATTCTCTATGATATCATATATGTATTACAAGTATGAGAATCTTTCGGATATTAATTTTGAGTTTGTTGATATAGATGAAGGAAGCGCAAGGATAAACAGGATTATATATTCATTTGTTCTTGTAATGTCGATAGTCCTGGATGTGTTATATGTGGTGTTAACATTTAACAGCAACCCTTTTGAGAGAGTTGCTATATTCCATGATACTAAGATAACAGCACACAGGGGTGCGTCAAGGGAAGCACCAGAGAATACACTGGCAGCTTTCCAGCGTGCCATAGATGATATGGCTGATTATATTGAGCTTGATGTGCAGATGACAAGCGATGGTTATATAGTAGTTATGCACGATGCATCAGCATATAGGACAACAGGTGTAGCCAGGAATATAACAGATATGACATATGAGGAAGTAAAGAAGCTTGATGCCGGGTACTGGTTTTCAGAAAAATATAGGGGTGAAAGGGTTCCATCTTTTGAAGAGGTGTTAAAGCTTGTTAAAAGCAGTCCTGTCAGTATAAAGCTTAATGTTGAGATAAAGTCATCAGCGGATAGCAGCATAGCAGCTGGAAAGGTTATAGAGCTTATAAAGAAATATTCCATGGAACAGAATTGTGTTATAACTTCATTTGATTATGATGCGCTTCTTGCAGTTAAGAGCATGGATGAGGATATACAGACTGGATATATACTGTCTGTTGCATATGGAAGATTTTATGAGAATACCAACGTAGACTTCTTTAGTGTTAACGCTTCATTCCTTACAAAGAGAACAGTGGATGCCATACATAATACTGGTAAACAGGTATATGCATGGACAGCTAATAACGATACATCTATAAAGAATCTTGCTAATAAAGGTATTGATAATATAATAACAGATGAACCTGTTATGGCAAGGGAGGTTGTGTATTCAAGGAATACAAGTGAAACTATTACAAATATGATCAAATATGTATTTAATAAATAACAGTCGCATTTTGCTTCGCAAAACAATGAGGTAAATACCTCTGCTCCTGCAGGGGCAGTCGCATTTTGCTTCGCAAAACAATGAGGTAAATACCTCTGCTCCTGCAAGGGCAGTCGCATTTTGCTTCGCAAAACAAGGAGGTATGTATGCTTAGGGGAATAGGTACATCTAAGGGTATAGGTATAGGAAAGGCACTGGTGTTAAAAAATACAGGGTGCGAGATAAAAAAGTATAAAATAGATGATGTAGATGCAGAACTTCAAAGATACAAGGATGGAGTGGACACATTCATAAAGGAGACAGACGAATTCATAGAGAAGCTGACAGCTAAGTTAAACGGCGATGATAAGAATGCACTTGTTCTTAAGAACCAGGAATATTTAGCTGGTGATATACAGCTTACGTCAGAGGTTTGTAATATTATAAAGAAGAATAATATTAATGCAGAGGCAGCCCTTTATGAGGCCTGCGAATCTTTGAAGCAGCTGTTTCTAAGTATGGATAACGAGGCTATAGCCCAGCGTGTAACAGATATTGAAGATATGAGGGAGAGATTGACAGCAATACTTCTTGGTGTTAAGAGTATTGATCTTACGCAGCTTCCTGATAACACGATTATTATAGCTGATGAGATACATCCGTCTATGACAGCGAATATGGATACTGTGCATATAGCAGGCATTATATCTGAAAAAGGTGGAGACACCTCACATGCATCGATACTTGCAAGAGCTTTGGAGATACCAGCAGTTCTTAGTGTAAAGGGTATATGCAGTGATGTTAAGGATGGAGAAGACATAATAGTTGATGGTGCATATGGTGAAGTGTTTGTATCTCCAAGTGACATAACTAAAAAGATATATGCCAAAAAGAAAAAACAGTACGATGAGAGTGTTATAGAACTTAAGAAATATATCAATAAACAAACAGTTACTAAAGATGGCAGACGTGTGATGCTGGCTGCTAATATAGGCAATGCACTTGATGCTGCAAAGGCAGTCAGGGATGGTGCAGAAGGTGTGGGACTGTTCAGGACTGAATTTCTTTTTATGAATGGAAGCAAGCTTCCAACAGAAGAAGAACAGTTTACAGAATATAAGAAAGCAGCAGTTCTTCTTGATGGAAGGGAACTTACTATAAGAACACTTGATATCGGCGGAGATAAAGATATTCCATATATGGGATTGTCTAAAGAAACTAACCCATTCTTAGGATACAGGGCGATAAGATTCTGCCTTGACAGAGTAGATGTTTTTACGACACAGTTAAGGGCTATATTAAGGGCTAGTGCTTATGGTAATATCAGAATTATGATACCTATGATAACATCGGTTTCAGAGGTCAACGAGGTTAAAAAGATTATAGCAGGAATATGCAGGGATCTTGATAAGAAGGATATTAAGTATGATACTGATATTAAAGTTGGTATTATGGTAGAAACACCAGCAGCGGCTATTATGGCAGATGTTCTTGCAAGGCAGGTCGATTTCTTCTCTATAGGAACTAATGATCTTACGCAGTATACGCTTGCTGTTGACAGAGGTAACGAAAATGTTTCATATCTGTATTCGGCACTTAATCCGGCAGTTCTAAGAAGCATTAAAAGAATAATAGAATGTGCGCATAACGCAGGTATTGATGTAGGTATGTGTGGTGAGGCGGCAGCAGATGAACGTATGATACCACTGCTTTTATCTTTTGGTCTTGATGAGTTTTCAGTCGGTGTAAGCCGTGTGCTTGAGGTAAGAAAAGAGATTGCATCATGGAGTATGAAAGAAGCTGGTGATATAGCAGGGAATATACTAGGATATTCAGAGGAAAAGGAAGTATCGAATTATCTGAGTGATTATATATCATCAAGAGCTGAAACATCTAAGGAGACAGGTAAAGATAGTAATGACAGTGCATTATAAAATATGTTGTATGTGATAATACAAAGAATAGATGACATAACGGATAAATAATGCTATGAATAAATGTCATAATGAATAAGTAATGTTATAATAAAAATGATAGAAATGAGGAACATATGGCGATATATGTAACAGATGAAGAGCAGGAAAGAGTTATACTTGTAGGTGTGGAGCTTGACCCAGCAGATGATTGTGAGAAATCACTTGAGGAGCTATCTGAGCTTGCAAAGACAGCAGGGGCAGTTACAGTTGGAAAGATGATACAGCCAAGAGACAGCTTCCATCCTGCAACTTATATAGGAAAAGGAAAGCTTGAAGAGTTAAGAGCTATGATACAGGAGCTTGGAGCAACAGGTATTATATGTGATGATGAGCTGTCTCCTGCACAGTTAAGGAATCTTGAAGATGTTCTTGATACAAAGATTATGGACAGAACTATGGTTATATTAGATATATTTGCAGCAAGAGCGTCATCAAGTGAAGGTAAGATACAGGTTGAGATGGCACAGCTTAAGTACAGGTCAACAAGACTTGCAGGTCTTGGAATAACACTGTCAAGACTTGGTGGTGGTATAGGAACAAGAGGTCCTGGTGAGAAGAAGATAGAAACGGACCGAAGAATAATACGTGACAGAATATCCCACTTATCAGCAGAATTAAAAGAAATAAAAAGCCATCGTGATATACAAAGGCAGAACAGAGAGAACAGTTCAACATCTGTGGCTGCCATAGTAGGTTATACTAATGCAGGAAAGTCAACACTTCTTAACAGGCTTACAGATGCTGGTGTGTTATCAGAAGACAAGCTGTTTGCAACACTTGATCCTACGACAAGGGCACTTAAACTTGCGAATGGCGAAAAAGTGCTTTTAACAGATACAGTCGGATTCATAAGAAAGCTTCCGCATAATCTTATTGAGGCCTTCAGGAGTACACTTGAAGAAGCTAAATATGCAGATATGATAGTACACGTTGTTGACTGTTCTAATGATGATTATGAGAGACACATGGCAACGGTATACGATACCCTTAAACAGCTGGATGTAGGCGATAAGCCGGTTATCACACTCTTTAACAAATGTGATGAATTCGATGAGATACCTATACTTAAAGATAGTAAAGCCGATTATGTAGAAAACATATCAGCGAAAACTGGTATGGGACTGGATAATTTCCTGATGGATATACAGGATATTATCCTTAAGAGCAGAATCCAGATAGAAAGAGTATTTCCATATAATGAGGCAGGAAAGCTTCAGCTTATAAGAGAGTATGGACAGCTTGAAAGTGAAGAATATACTCAGGAGGGTATTAAAGTTAAAGGTTATGTACCGGCATGGGTTGGCGGAAAGCTGTAATACAGGAAAGAGGATTGATATGAATATAATAGCACTTGCAGATAATAACTGGGCGATTGGTAATAATGGAAGACTTCTTGTGGATATCCCGGAGGATAAGAAGCTGTTTCGTGGGGAAACATATGGAAAGGTTGTAGTTATGGGAAGAAAGACCTATGAAGGCCTTCCTAACCAGTCAGCACTTGAGGGCAGAAAGAACATAGTACTGACTAATAACCTGAATTATAAAGCTAAGGATGTGCTTATATGCCATAGTGTTCAAGAGGTGCTGGAACAGCTTAAAAGCTATGACAGTAAGGATGTCTATATAATAGGTGGCGGACAGATATATGAACAGTTTCTTCCATATTGTGATACAGCACATATAACAAGAGTAGATTATAAGTATCAGGCAGACACATATATCACAGATTTTGATAAGCTTGATGGCTGGAGGGTTACGGCCAGAAGTGAAGAACATACTTACTTTGACATATGCTATGAATTCGTCTGCTATCAGAAGGAAAAGTAAGTGATAATTAAGTGATAGGTAAGCGATAAGTAAGCGGAAAGTGAGTGATATGCAGGATAACGCATAGATAGATGCACTGGTGTGCAGAAGCATATCCTTATCTGTGCGATATATGACCGGAAGAGAGGATTAGCATGAATAAAAAAATGTGGAAAATAAGGCGTATAATTACAGTTGTGCTTATGGCTGCCATAATTACCGGGCTGACTGTGTGGTATGGAATTCCACACCTATATGCATCACAAGAGGAGAAGACACTAAGAGTTATTCAACAGTCACAGAAGATACTTGAAAGCATTATAGAGAATTATATCGACAAAATAAGCCAGCTTGATCCTATGGGGAATCATACATATGAAGGTGCGATAACCGTATCGGAGTGTGTTTATGATGGCGTGGATTACAGACCAGATGCATATAATAGAAGTCAGAAATATAGCATAGTTACTACAAATAATAATATAGTACTGGACATGCCTAAGGTCAAAGATGGCACACTGGTAGTAGATAAGAATGATATACTAAAATATGGTCTTGCCAAAATTGACTCTAGCCAGACAAAGCCGATATTAAGGGCAGCTCTGACACACGTTATGGAAGGGTATAAAGTAGCTGTTAAGGATAGTGCAACTATAAGCGATAAAGCATTAATAGCAGGGGTTAATACATTTGTCGAAGAAATGTATAAGGATCCGGTTATTCTTCCATACATTTCCCTGTTTAATGTTCATGGAATAACCGCAGATAATATGAAGAGCAGGTTTAGTGAATATGCTAAGGGTGTGTATACAACATATAATATGAGCCTGGATAGTCAGGACAGACTGACAGGAATAGAGCTTGTGTTCAACAGGATAGGTGCTGATGCCAATACTGCTGGTGATTATCAGGAAAGTGATAATAATAAACAGCAGATAGGTAATATTAATATAAGCTTCACAGGTGAAGACAAGCTATATGATAGTATGCAGATTATGGTAACAACAGCAGTTATAAATAACAATTATGTGAATGTAAACCTACAGTTGGATACGCAGGATATGAATAATATAAAGTATGGCATAGCGGCGGATATAAGTTATAGAAGCCATAGTCTTAAGCTTAAGGCGGATGGTGATATAAGAAAGAACTGATGCTGTAATGCGTTGATAATTATAATATTTTCCCGGACAGATAAGGCTATTAGTAATCTGTCCGGGAATTTTTGTTAGCATTTGCGTTTAGGTTAAAGGTTATATGATGTCGGGGTCAAAAGCCCCCTACTTTGATACCTACGAATTGTTCCGTGCTACGCACTCCCACAATTCTACCCAATATTCGCATATCGTGGGATTATCATCCCACTTTTATGCTCATATCGGGGC
>OFMN01001561.1_pt1 | contig 14685 bp, 9 predicted proteins | sample 1541791 | NCBI WGS metagenome assembly OFMN01 (sample SAMN04209248, study PRJEB22552) | human gut metagenome | biome: gut; material: feces | host: Homo sapiens | place: USA: Oklahoma
AATAGACCCTTATAGGGTCAAAGCAAACCACCGGCTAAGCCGGTGGTCGTGATTTCCAGACATCTATTGGAAAAATCAGCGTTTGTCGTATAGATGAAAAATTCGCTTCTTTTCCATTTATTGTATATATTTATTATAAAATACTTGTCGATTTAACCTTAATTCGACAGGGAGATGTTATTCATATATTGACAAGAAAAAAAATGGTTCTGGATGACCATCATTTGATATGCGTGTTAATTTATATGAAAAATTATAAAGAAAGCAAAATATACAATATTATAAAATGTGGTATTCGTAAAATTAGTGTTTGGCGAATAGTTTAAAGTTCCTTTTTAATCCTATACTTCCAAAGAGGGTATCTTTATTTCTTAGTGGAATCAAAAGATTCAGTTTCCGCACCTTTCCCCATTGTTTTTGATACCGTTATTTCATTTTTAAAGAATCTGTATTCGTTATTCTTTTCCATCTATCTGGGTACGTATCCTGAAACCATTTAAGAAAATTGCCAAACATGGCTTCCTCCGCCATTTTCCGGGCTCTTATGGCATCTTCCTTGTTTATGTATCTTCCAAGATAATAGTTTCTTCCTTTAAACACAATTTGAGCTTTCCATTTTTGGCTAGCTTTATCAAATGTTACACCTCTTACGCCAGAGGTGTTATTCTTTAACATCTTTTTGGGTTTGATAGAATAAACAGAGGTGTTTTCTACGCATCCATTAAGATATACTTCACTGGCTTTCTTCATATTGTTTTTTCTTGCCTTCTCTTGGGCACATCCACACGATTTTATTCGTGAAAAGCCTTTAGCGAGCGTAACAAACTCTTTTCCGCAGCTGCATTTACACAGCCAAAAATAACTGTCTGAATGCTTCTCTAACTGCTTGATGGCGGTGCATCCATATTTATTTGTTTTACCTTTCAGATCTAAAGGTTGTATAAGGTTCTTTTTATTTACGCACCCGCAGGAAATGGTTTTTCCAGATAATAAACTATCATACCGAACCGTACAGACATTTCCGCAGGCGCACTTGCAGACAGCGTAGAGAGTACTGTTTTCTCTGAACGCATTTGTGACAGTCAGAAGTACGTACTGTTCTCCATTTATCTCGTCTGTATATAGAGGAGTATTTCGGCATTCATCAGAACAATACCGAGAGTTGTTACTATTGCTCTGAAATTCTTTTCCGCAGATAATACACTTTTTTACCATATTATCACCTCTGTTTTAAAGAAAAAAAGGCTGAGACCGAGTCTCAGCCTGGTCCCCAATGCCGTATGGCATCAGGCAACTCTGTTGCATATAGTATATCGAAAAAAAACTGTAATTACAATAGGCTACAGGAGAGCCTTATCGATAACCTGGTAATTTGCCCGATGGATATACAAGGCTTTGCCGTCAATCATGAGTTTGGTCATTTTTGGAAGGTCTTCCGGAACTTCCCAGTATACGTCATCCCCGGAAAAAGCCGCTATGGGCTGTCCTAACTGGGATTTGATGACCACTACACGGGATTTACCAAAATCATTCTTATATTTGTTTAATACACGGGCAATGGATGCAGGGCTTCCTCCTCCATTGCTGCTGATCTCTTCCAGGGAAAAGTCGACTTCCGGTTCCAGTCCTTTCTGGACAAAGATGCAGGTATCCCCGCAGTTTTCAATCTCTTTTCCATCAATGGTGATGGTGATGACCGAAGACAGATCATAGCCGGTGATCGTTTTTCCCTCACTGTCAAAGCTTGTGGTTTCGATCTTGTTTCCGGTAATACTGATCTTATTCCCGGATGTTTTGAGTGTCTGGCTGCCATAGTTGTCATAGGTATAGATGGAATAGCTGTTTCCTATCAAAGAACCATGCAGGTCATTGATGACGGACTGCCATTTTGCACAGCCGGATAAACAGACCATGAATATGAATGAAACCAAAAGCATTAAACGTGATTTTTTCTTCATAAATATCTCCTTATGTTGATTAGTTGTAATCTCATCTGTAGTCATTATTGTTCCGAAAAAGATCTCAGATAGTCCAGCACCAGACCGGCACTCCTCTTCTGTTCTTCTGTCATAATCTTTCTGATGAAATCCGTGTCCACCAGACCATCCTTGCATGGAAGAGAGATCTTGGTCCTCAGGATATTTCCAGTGTTCAGTTTTGTGGTGTAGTTGTATCTGCCGGAAATGGATTTCCTTATGGAAACAGCGATATATCTTCCAACAAGCCCGTCAAAATCAGGCAGTGTATTCTTTTTGGGGATCAGCATCTTTAAGTGTGCAAACCCGATGAAATCCTTTTCCTGGTAGAAAACAGGACTGCCACCGATGGTATCACTCAACGTGATCACATTTCCTTTGTTACAGGCTTCTAGTCTGCTGTATCCTTTTACCCCGTTATTTAAGGCAGTATTTGTGATCACCGGCACTGTTCCGTCTACATCATACAGATCGGCTTCCGGCATTCCGCGGTAATAGATACTGTTCTGCACTTCAAACAGCTCCTCTATGGAAAACAGCTTCCTATCCGCAGAAATCTCCCCATCACCCTCTGGTTTAAGAAGGTCTTTGATCTTCTCCAGCAGGGCATTTGCCACCTCAGAGGAAAGATCTTTCTTTGTTACTTTTCCATCGATCTTTAAATGTGATTCATAATTCCAGTCACATCCGGAATCTGTGATCTGATCAAGGATGACCGGGATCCCCGGATACACCCTCTTTTCCTTACAGGTTTTTACCAGATCAGAGTATAGTCTCCAGACATCCCTGCTATATTTAAAGCCACGTTTTGTTCTCTTACATCCGTCATTGCGGAAATCAACAAACAGCACGTTTTTCTGGAAATCATGCGGAATATGGGCTCGGAAAAGGTAGATGCTTGTCTGTACCTTTGCATTGGGGGAAAACAGGTCTATTGGCATCTTGATACTGCACAGCAGTGTATGATGTGCCAGTATTTCTCTGGCTGATACAGATGCCATGCCGCCTCCGGCACTGTCCTGGATGATCACTGCACCTTTCCCGCCTTCTTTTAACATGTCCAGTCCATAAGAAAGGAACGGGAGTCCGTTTTCCTCGCAGGTAAAATCCGGGTTGATGAGGAGCTTATCATATTTCTTATTCTCTGAATACAGAAATGTGTTGCCCAGGACGACTGCTTCCGCAGAAATCCCCCTGAGGATCATATTGGATACTGCAAGGGCTGCCATCCGCGGATTGATCTCAATCCCCCGCAGCTGGTCTTTCTTTAACTGAAGACCCGGATTACTGGAGCGCATTTCATCATAAGCAGCTACCAGCATCCCTCCACTGCCTGCGCAGACATCCAATACTTCGTCTGTAGCTTTCACATGGATCAATTTTGCCATGAGATGGCTGATGTAGGAGGGAGTCAGTACCTTGCCGTTTTCCGTTGCCATCTGTACCGTATATTTCAGAAACTCCCCGAAAAGTTCCCCTATGGAATCCATTCTGTCAGAGAGCCGGAAGATATTCTGGTAGATGAAACAAAAGATATACTGTGTGTAGCTCCTATGCAGCTTGTCAAGGTATCTGTCTCTTTCAGGATCAGATGTCAGTACCTGAAACTCTCTTGCTGTCATCTGGTACATCTCTGGGGAAAGCTGGTCTTTTAGAAAAGCCATCAGATGCATATATATATAGTGACTGGCGGTATCCTCTGTACCGTACAGGGAATCCGGAGTCAGCACATGCATCGCCAGAAGCATTCCGCTGGCGTAGACTGCCCTGTCGGAAGCATTGATGTGGGCTGCATGCATGATCTCGTTTAATTCCGCAGCCGCCTTTTTGAGTACTTCGTATTCTTCCATATTTTTTCCTTCACAAAAATTATCGATCGCCATATCTGTTCTCCTTTCGTATGTACGGTCAGGATACCATGATATGGAAGCCAGTTGTTTTCATACGAAAATATTACCACAGATAAGCAGGAACTGCAAAAAGAAAGACCATCCGCGGATGGTCTTAATACAATCCCATATTTTCTCCAAAGAAGGAAATCTGTCCAAAATCTCCCTGCAGCTTCGACCTCAGATTAGAGTTCCTTGAAAGCATTGATATTGTTTTTACTGCTTTGTATATCGCATTCCGCTGTCCCTTCAGGAACAGGTATTTCCTTGCACGTGTGACTCCGGTATACAGGAGGTTTCTTTCCAGCATGACAAAGTGGCTGTTCAAAAACGGCATGATCACAGCAGGGAATTCGGAACCCTGTGATTTATGGATCGTGATCGCATAGGCAGGATCCAGGTTTTCAAGGTCGTTCCGGGAATAAGTCACGTAAGGGTTAGGACCGTGGGAGTCTAATCCTACACTCTCCTCTTCTTCATCTTCATCCATATCCCAATAATCCAGCCAGAATGTGCTATCCGTTTCCTGTTTGTCCGTATCAAGGAATTCGACTTTCAGGAGTTCTTTTTCTAAATTGACTGCCACGATATACCCAATATCGCCATTAAATACTCCTTTCTCATAGTCGTTCTTCGTCTGCATGACACGGTCTCCCTTCCTGTATGAATATCCTTCAAATGCAATGGACGGACCTTCCGGGTTTAAAGCTTCCTGGGCAAGTTTGTTCAGGGCTATTGTTCCGGCACTGCCGTTCCTCATTGGGGCAAGGATCTGGATATCCCTAGGCTGGATATGGTACATATTTGGAATCGTATCCGTCAGAAGTTTTATAATGGCCTGTGCAGTCCGCTCTGCGATTTCCGAGGCTTCCAGTTTTTCCCCTTTTTTGTCCATTATTTCCAAAAAGAAATCATTTTTCGGATCCGAATCGTCGATCACCGGGAAGAGACCGTCATTGATCCTGTGGGCATTGGTAATGATGTGGCTTTCAGCAGCCTGGCGGAAGATTTTAGTCAGCCGGACGACCGGGAATACCCCGCTGTCGATGATATCCTTCAAAACAGTACCCGGACCAACGGAAGGCAGCTGGTTGACATCCCCGATCAATATCAGACGCATGTTTTCTGGTACAGCCTTTAACAGGCTGCTCATCAGACGGATGTCGACCATGGAGCTTTCATCAATGATCAGGACATCTCCCTCCAGCGGGTGTTCCTCATTGTGTTCAAAAGTCCCGGAGCCGCTGTAGCCCAGCAGACGGTGGATCGTTTTTGCTTCCATTCCTGTGGACTCGGAAGCCCTCTTTGCGGCACGTCCTGTAGGTGCGGCCAGAAGGATGTGCAGCTTAAACTTTTTAAATACCTCGATGATCCCCTGGGTGACCGTTGTTTTTCCGGTACCTGGGCCTCCGGTAAGCACCATACCCTTTGATGCGGCTGCAGTACGGATCGCATACAGCTGGACGTCATCATACTGGATGCCCAGTTCCTCTGCCATTCCGGATACATCCACGGAAAGATCCGGATTGCCGCTTCGCTGTCTTTCATACCAGATTCTGCGGTACAGGTAGTCTTCGGCGGGGACAGAAGCCAGTTTCTTTAATTTCTCAGCACAGTAGTTTTCTGCTTTCAGAAGCTGCGGAAGGTAGATACAGTCCATCTCGCATCCAAGGTCTTTTTTGGCAAGCATATCCGAAAGTGTGAGGGAAACAAGGTTTTTGTCCTGCAGGTCAAGGACTTCTTTTCCCATGGCTTCAGTTACGACCTGCTCCCGGTAACCGAAAACATGTCCCTTCATGGCAAGCTGATCCAGTGCGTACTTGATCCCGCTTTCTATCCTTAAAGGTGAGTTTTTCTCGATCCCCATTTTCTCTGCGATCTCATCCGCAGTGGGAAATCCGATGCCTTTCACATCATCCGCAGCCTTGTATGGGTTAGAGGACATGATCGTGATCGTCTTTTCCTCATAAGTCCGGTAGATCTTATCTGCGAGTTTGTAGGATACCCCGTATTTTAACAGGAACACAAAAGCGATTCTGCGGATGCTATTCTCCTGCCAGGAGTCTTTTATGCGTTTCAGTTTTTTAGGAGAGATCCCTTTGATCTCCAAAAGCCTTTCAATATTGTTATCAAGGATATCCCATGTATCCACACCAAAAGCATCTACGATCCGTTTCGCCGTTACCTTTCCGATCCCTTTAACAGTTTTGGCGGAAAGGTAGGATACAATATCTTCTGTATTGACCGGTTTGGCCTTCTCCCAGTATCCGCAGGAGAACTGCCTGCCAAATTTGGGATGTTCTACCCATTCACCGTAAAAGTCGGTTTTTACGTTCTTTTCTATTCCATGGAAGCTGCCGGTGGCCGTAAATACTTCATCCCCGGCAACGACAGTGAGGACATAGTAGTTTGTCTCATCATTATGAAAGATGATATGCTTCATTTTTCCAGTAATTATTTCCATCAGTTTTCCTCACTTTCCCAAATATTTTTAAAAATATTTTTCATGTACTCATTATACCATATCTTGTGTGTGCCTCAAAATCTGGTACGGAAATTGTGCATCTTTTACAAATGGCATACACAAGATATAGTGTTTTGTCAGCGCTTGCAATATGACGAAAACGGTGAAAAAGAATTATTTTTTTTATCATATTGGAAATATCAATAAAAAATGGAGGTATTGGTATGATTTTTAAAACAGGATATGGATAAGAGCAATCAGATTATTACCTAAGATGCAGATTCCAGATTTTGAGACCGAAGATTTTTGAATATCCGCGGAAGCAGACATATGATTAGCCTGTCGATCAATCCTTTCATCGAAAGATTGAGGACATCTTACCATCCAGGAATAAAAAGTCTGATGCGGTTGGAAACCTGCATAATATGACATACCATGCTCTTATGGATCATGAACCAGATAAGTTCTCTGCGGAAGCTGCGAAAAGTAATAAGCGGGTACATGCTTGTATCAGGAGGAGTGCATCCTTTTACTGATAAACTACATTTATTCGGTGTAGGGCTGCGTAGCGAATGATTTGCTCCTGATTATCAGGTATAGCTGCTCATGAAATCTGTTCGACATCCATAATGCATTGGTTTATAGATGAAATTTTTTTAAGGCAGAGAGCTCCTCTGTCTATTTGTGCTGTCTGAAAATAGTAGTGACCTGTATAATACTGTAGGGAACACCAGTTCTGCTTGGGGCATAAAAAAAAGAGCCTGGTACTCCCGTCAGGCCTCTCCAACTTTTTCAGGAGTCGAGGTTGCTGGTTGGGTTTTACTTGGCTGTCTGGGGGGAAGTGCTGAAGCTTATGGAGCTGACTGGGCTGGGTGATGGAATACAGGAATTAGAGAAGTGTTGTAGGATTCCTGATGTACTACGGGTTTTCGACATCACTGATGAACCAGCCTTGTGAATAACTTGAGTTTTGTGAAATGGATAAAGTTTCGTAGATAATATGACGAATTTTTGAAATCAGATGAACTTTGATGGCCCCTTCCAGAGCCAGAGGGAGATGAACGAGCCGAGGCATAGTTTTCCCCCTTGATTTTGGATTAGAGGATCTCTATGCCCCGGTTCGTTTTTGAACGACTTACGGAATGTCTTCCGCCACCGTCGGTCGGTCACTCACCATGGTTCCGATATAGTGGCAGGCAGCCCTGCCAGCATAATACCGCAGATATATTACCTGCGTAGTGTGGTCTCTTCATTCCCTGTAAAAGCGGAAATCGATTGGAACCCCCCTCACACTACTCTGTTTCCATCTGCATTATACTAATCTGTAACGGGTGTATCCCGTCCTGGTTCCGCGTCACTATTGACGAGTTGCCTCCAAGCGCTACATTTAACCATATGCGCTGCGATTACACACTTAGGCTTATTGAGGTCTTGCGCCCGCTTCAACCCCTTTGGTACAGCAGAAAGATCGGAACTGTTCTCTCCACTACCCCATCGACTTCTTGCCGCTCGATCGACCACTTAACGTTGTTATTATGTCTCGTTTCCCATCAGGCAGGTTTGCGTGTTTGGTAAACGCTCCTGCCCCTCCGCTAAAAGGAGTGACATCTCATATATACACATTTTTGTGCCTTAGCATCTTCCGAAGCCTTTGACCGCATAGCTCTTTCGGATACCGTTTAATACAAATACTGTTAGATACATCCGGTATTGAGAGGTGTGCCAGCATTGCACAGACGTTAATTATCGGAGGATATCGATTTTCTCCACTCACCGTTATTACTTATTTCTAATTTCATTCGCTATCAGCAATTTCGTTCATGCTTGCGGAAAGATTTTTATATGTTTAAAATACGTTTGGATAAAAAACAAATTTGTGAAAACCGAAGGTCGACAGACATCCAGCTCACGGGCTGGAGCATTATTTCTTAAAAAAAGAAACCCTGACGCTGAAAAGATCAGTTTATTGTCTGCTTTCCGGTTATCGTTTTTTCAGCAATACTAATATGAATAAAAAAATATTTTTGTTTGCCAGCAGATGCACCTGAAAACGGACCTGACAGATATTCATGAAAAGAAATCCAAGTTATACAGGCGAGGATTCTCCAGTCAGCCTATTTCCTATTTTCGGTCATCACTGCCTCGGCGCAGATACTATGACGAAAAAAATATTTATTTTGCGTTTTTTTTGAAAACTTAATAAAAAATTAATATTTTGTCTTATGAGCAAAAAAAGTGAATTCGAATTCACTTTTTCGTAAATCAAAATATATTACTAATGTGGGATGTTTGAATAAAAAAATTCTCCGCGGCTGATCGTAGATAATCACGGAGTTACTATTGCCAATGTAGCAATCCAGTATATTTTGTTTCAACACATAGTCGGTATTTTAAACGAACGCTAAACATACCAGTCAAGATACCAGCTTTGTACTGATTTCATGTCAGTAGGGGATACCGAGGCCACTCCACCCGCTACTGACGCTTAGTTATTATTACAATTTATCCCTCTGCCTATGCTTTACTTAGAGACAAGAAGATTCTTTCTTTTTCTGTAAAGAAATGAAAACGATCCGGGATTTCATAAGCCAGTATCCTACCCCGGAAGGCGAGTGTTACGAACTGGAACGTACCTCTCCAAGATATAAGGGAATTATTTTGACAGATAGAAACAATGTAGAAAACTAACTCTCATACACCGGTTTGCCATTTTGGTAGGCCGTTTTTTGTCTGAATTTATAAAATGTACTAATATACGAGAGACAAAAAAGTGAATTCGAATTCACTTTTTTTGAGGCTCTTTCAGAACTGATTGCTATCATATACAAAATATGATATTAGCGTAATATAAAAAGAGGTTTATTTTTAATATGACGAAAAACATTTTTGTTCTTTCCTATCCTTAAGCAACGCGTTTCTCGCCATACAGAGTAAAAAAAGTCATCCGCGGCAAATTCCGAACGCCACGGATGACTTGAAACGAAGGGGGTAAAACAAAAATGAGTATGAACAGTTTTTTCTGTTCATGGTTGTATTATAGCTGATACTGAAAGCTTGTAAAAACTGGTACGAAAAAAGCTATTCCCAAAAACACTGATTTGAGAATGTTTCTGTGTTTAAAGGGTGATGGAAGCCGTGTTTCTCTGCGGAGAAAAAATTTATCGCCTTGTGTATGTATCGGCCTTGTTGCTTGGTATTGTACAAGTGGTACCGTCGGAGGTGTAGGCGGTGCCGTCGGATGCATACCAGGTTCCGGATGGTAAGTTATATTCTGAGCCAACAAAAACGAAGTTTTCTCCGATAGTTAAGTTTGCAAGATTATGGCTACTCTGAAAGATTCCATTCATATCTGTAACTCGGCCAGTATCAAAAGATGACATGTTTAAACTGGTTAATTTATCACAGAATGCAAACATATAGGACATTTCCCTGACATGACTGGTCTCAAAAGAAGATAAGTCAAGGCTTGTGAGACTTCTGCAACCATCGAACATATCTGACATATAAAGTGCTCTGCTTGTATTCATTGAACTTAAATCTAAACTTGTCAGACTACTACAATTACAGAACATATCTGAAAAATTAGTGATTATATCAGAAAACTGAGGAAGCTTTAAGCTTACTAAAGATGAACAATTATCGAACATAGCACCATAGCTTCCACCTTGTTTAGTCATGTCTGAAACTTGATAAACATTTTTAAAATCTAACATAGATAAATCCAATGTAGTCAAAGATGAACATCCTCCAAACATACCAGTTGCCTTTTGTAACATACCTGTATTAAAAGAACTAAGATCTAATTCTTTTAGACGAGAACAGCCTCTAAAAATAGCAGACATATTGGTGACATTACTCGTATTAAAGGAAGATAAATCCAAGTCAGTAAGTTTACTACAGCCATAAAACATCCGATCCATAGATTTGACATTAGCGGTATTAAAAGATGATAGTTCAAGATCTATTAGTGTTGAACAGGAATAAAACATTCCATCCATATTAATAACATTATCTGTACTGAAAGGACTAAGATTTAACCAAATTAGGGCGGAACAGTCACTAAACATAAATGACATATTAGTAACATTATGGGTATCAAAAGAGGTTAAGTCAAACCCGGCAATTTTAGAACAACTTCCGAACATATTGTTCATACTGTTAACATTACTGGTATTTAAAGAAGTCAGATTAAGGTCTGTAAGTTTGGAGCAACCATAAAACATACCGCTCATATCAGTACAGCTGCTTGTATCCAGAGGAGTCAGGTCAAGGCTTCTAAGTTTGGAACAACCATAAAACATACTTTCCATTGAATTAACTTTGCTGGTGTCGAAGTTACTCATTTTAATAGAGGTTAAGTTTGATTTTCGATAAAATAATTCGTAACAGGAACTGGCTGCGATTACATTTTGTCCAGGTATTTGAGAAGATACAATCATTACTGTTCCGTCCATCCATGCAACTACGCTTCCATCCCCGTCTGCATCTACATCAATCAAGGGCGTAGATGCAGGCATAATTTCATCAGAGAACTCAACAGAGGTTGCTGAGGAAGGAATAAGTTTATTAAAATTGGGGCCCGCTTTAATGACAAAGGTTTTTCCGGTTGCATATAAATCCATATCACACGAAATTCCATCAGGAATTCCTGCTTCCGAGACTTTTACTTTAGAAGAGAGTTTATTGTCAGAAAACCATCCTGCAGAAGATGCAATTTCTTTATATTGTCCGGAAATAATTTGTCCAGCACTGTTTACAAGGATTTCGTTTTCTGTACTACCATCTGGGAACGTTAAACCATTTCCGTGATAAGTGATGGTATACCCAAGAGGGTTTTTGCGGTAGCGCTCAGTACTGATTGTAACATCCGGTACCGATCGCTCGTCATTAGATATACTATCATCCCATGTTTTGGTGACAGTTACTACTCCGGATGTCTTGGAATCTTTGAAATCATATACTTTCCCTGAATCATCGCTGTTCTGGGAATCCGTAGCCGCATCATTTGTACTACTTAATTTCGATGTTTTTATCGGGGGGGGGTACTACCAGAATTAGTAATATCCGCGGAGACTGGCACTGCTGCCAGAAGAGAGAGTCCCAGGATCATGCTAGGAAGCCACATTTTCAGGTTACACATTTTCATAAAACAGTCCTCCTTGAGATTTAATAATTAACCGTAATATGACAAAAACCCAGGCTTACACTATCGAAAAAAACACAAAAAAAAGACCGCCGAAGCGGTCAATTTCCTGATACCCAGAGCCGGCTCCAGATCAGAAGACCTGGAAACCGGAAGCACTGATAATCACACCGTTGTTCATTATGAAAAAACTCTGAAAATGAAAAATTACTGATTCCGCGGCGGAAAAGCAAACGCAATCTTCCCATTTTCTAATCTTAACATCGCATCAAACTTCCCCCCGTCCTTCTTCTTAAATCCCTTGATCACTCCTGTCTGCCCTTTTGTGAGCAGGTCGGATATCTGTTTGTCTGTAAGCTTCTTGTGCGCTACTTCCCCGATCAGGAATTTACACTCCGGGTACCCGGTACATCCGTAACCAAATTTTGTCTTTCTCAATGGTTTTCCGCAGAGAGGACAGGTGAGACCGGATGCTTTCTTCTCATGTACTTCAAATTCCCGGTTCATGACCTCATCGACGGTCTGGTCCACATATCCTAAGATCTGCTCCCGGACAGGTTCATAGGCTTCTGTTCCCTGACGGACATTTTTGATGTGGGTTTCCCACTCCGCGGATAATTCCGGATTGACGATACTATGGTCTCCTATATATTCGATGTAATCTTTTCCAGATTGGGTGATATAAAGTCCTTTTCCTTTTACCTCCATGTACCCGGTGGTGATCAGGTCTTTGATGATCTGGGCCCTGGAAGAAGGCATCCCGATTCCCTTGGCTTCCTTCATGATCTTTTTCAGATCCCGGTCTGTCATGTATTTCTGTATGTCTTCCATGGCATCTACCAGTGTCGCCTCGGTAAGCCGTTTGGGTGGCCTGGTCACGACTTCATGGATCCCTTTCTGGGCGATCCCTATTTTCTGTCCTTCCGATACATCCGGCAGGCGCAGTTCCTTGATCTTCGTGTCAAAGATGGCTGTAAAGCCCCGGTCTTTGATAACAGAACCCCTGCTCACAAATAAACTCCCATCCACATCGAGGAGATACTTTCTCTTCTCTTCCACCAGGTCAGGAAGAAAGATCGCCAGAAAACGCTTATAGACCATGATGCATACATTTTTTTCCATTTCAGACATTTTGGAAAAATCCGGGATCTTCCCTGTCGGGATCAGGGCACCATGGGAACTTTTTTTAACTTCCTCATCGTTTACATATCGTTTGTTTGCCGTTGCTTTTTGGATGGCTTCAGGGGTGATGGAAGACAGATATGGTTCCATCCCCGGAACAGCGGATACCGTCCGCAGCAGGGAAGAAAATTCTTTTGCTTTCTCGGAAGAAAGATGTTTTCCGTCGGTACGCGGATAGGACATGACCTTGTGCGTCTCGTATAATGACTGCAGAGCCTGTAGTGTCTCATCCGGGGAGTATCCGTACTTCTGTCCTGCCTCCACCTGGATGTCTGAGAGTTTGTACAGCTGCTGCGGAGGCTTTTTGGTTTCTTTTTTTTCTGTTTTCTTTACAATGGCTTCCGGACCAAGACCGCTTACCAGTTCTTTAGCTTTTTCCAGTTCTGGGAAGGCAAGGTCTTTTCCTTCTTCATCGACCAGTGTCGCTACCATTTCCGGATCTTTTGTCTGGATGACCGGCAGGTAGGAACTTTTCGAGGAAAATTCATCGATCGCTTTACAATTGTCATAGACCAGCTTCAGGGTAGGCGCCTTTACTCTTCCCACCCTCATGAGCATGCCGGTCTTGACGGTATATGCGACAGAGAGGTTGAACCCGATCAGCCAGTCAAATTGTGCCCGGATCCAGAATGCCTGCGTCATACCCACATCCCTGGGGCAGGTATGGAAGTCCGTCAGGTTTTTGAAGGAATCCATGATTCCCTTGTCTGTCAGGTCGGTCTCAAAGAAGCGGTATGCTTTCATCTTTTCCAGATGCAGGTTCTTTTCCAAAAGGGCATAGATCCCGTTCCCCTCTACATCACTGTCGGTGCCGACGATGATGCCTTCGTAATCCCCGGACTTTATAAGATCACGTATCTTTTTTACCAGATCCGGCTTGATGGATTTGATGCGGAAACTGTCAGGCACCATCGGAAGCTTCAGGTCCTTCCATTTCAAATTCCATTGGCTGTATTCTTTGGGTTCCATCAGTCCGCAGACATGGCCTGCAAGGGCAACGAATGTGATGTCCCCGCAGGGTTTATTTGATCTTTCGTAAGCCTTTTTCACCAGTATCATGGTGGAAGGCTTCTCGGCTATATACAATAACATAAAATTCCTCCTATGAAAAAGGGAGGAAAATTCCTCCCGTTTTTATACAGAAAGACCTAGGCGGTCTTTCTCTGTGACCTGTGATATTTCTTTTGTTCTGTTTTTTTATATGCACTTTCGATCAGTGCAAGTTTTTTGTTGACAACTGACATCTGATAATCCAAAAAATCGTTCTGGATCTCCTCTTGGAGGACAGAAATAGTCTTTTTTGCCGCAATGTATTTTTTATAATATTCGCGGCATTTGTTGCGTACCATCCAGTAAAAGGTTCCTTTATCTGATTCATAAAGATCTGTCAGGTGTTTATACATTGGCTGTCCCTTTTTACTGAGTACGTAATCATCAACAACTGCGACAACCTCTCTGGTACGTTTTGAGTAACCTAGAGTGGTTTCTTTGTTGACAGTATACCCGAGTCTTTTTTCCGGTGCTTCCAGTACGGATTCCGGGTATCTTTCCGGTTTCCTGTCTCCGGTCAGCAGACCGATTGCAGTCAGTTCTTCCCGGCTGAGCGGCATCCCGGAGGATCTTTTCTGTAGCGTCACGTCTGCAAGGCCGAACCGTTCAGAAATCTCCTTTGCAGATTCCAGCAGGGTGAGTCCTGTCTGGAACATATACAGATCAAAGATATCCGCAGTATGTCCGCAGGCAAAACATTTGATCCGGCTGTCTTTCATGATAAAGGCATTTCCAAATCTCTGATCGTCATGGAACGGACAAAGGACAGAAGTCAGTCCTCCGATTCTTCGTTTCTCTATGCCCAGTATATCACAGATATCTTCCATGCTGACGCATTCCTTGATTCTTTCCAGGTCATATTCTTTCATAAAAAAAATCCCCTTTCGTTTTTGATCTTTGGATAAAATGAAAAATGAAGGGGATTGGTGAACTTCCCGCCACTGATTTCTGCGAACAGAAATCAATGGGGGCCTCTGGGGG
>OFMN01001575.1_pt1 | contig 14592 bp, 9 predicted proteins | sample 1541791 | NCBI WGS metagenome assembly OFMN01 (sample SAMN04209248, study PRJEB22552) | human gut metagenome | biome: gut; material: feces | host: Homo sapiens | place: USA: Oklahoma
CCCTTCTGGCACTTACGTGCCACCTCCCCCGGCCGGGGGAGTCTTTCAAAGGGAGAGGCCTTGGCAAAGCGGGAAGCAGCAGTTATTTTTTGAAAGATAGCCGCATAAACTTTGCTAAAACAGGACGAGAGGGGAGAGCACTTTGGAAAAGCAGGAAATGCTGGAGCAGAACGCGGTCTGCCGGGAGATCGGTGCACGGACGGGCGGCGACATCCTCATCGGGGTGGTGGGGCCGGTGCGGACGGGGAAGAGTACATTCATCAAGCGGTTTATGGAGCAGCTGGTGCTGCCTGCCATGGGGCCGGAGGCCGCCCGCCTCCGCGCCCGGGATGAGCTGCCCCAGTCGGCGGCGGGGCGTACCATCATGACCACCGAGCCCAAGTTCATCCCGGAAACGGCAGTGCCGCTGGCACTGGAGGGCGGGGGCGAGTGCCGAGTGCGCCTCATCGACTGTGTGGGTTACATGGTGGAGGGGGCCATGGGCCACGAGGAGGATGACAAGCCCCGGATGGTCAAGAGCCCCTGGTTTGAGGAGGAGATCCCCTTTGACCTGGCGGCAGAAACGGGTACCCGCAAGGTCATCACCGACCACTCCACCATCGGCATCGTGGTCACGACGGATGGCTCCATCAGCGAGATCCCCCGGGAAAGCTACCTCCCGGCGGAGCAGCGGGTGGTGCAGGAGCTGGAAGCGCTGGGCAAGCCCTTTGTCATCCTCCTCAACAGCACCCACCCGGACGCCCCGGAGACCCGGGCCCTGGCGGCCGAGTTGGAGCAGAGCTATGGCCGCAGTGTGCTGGCCGTCAGCTGTCTGGACCTGGATGCCGCCGCACTGAACACCATCCTGCAAAAGGTGCTGTATGAGTTCCCGGTGCGGGAGCTGGATTTCGCGCTGCCCCGCTGGGTGACCATGCTGGACAAAGGTCACTGGCTCCAGACGGAAGTGTACTCTGCCGCCATGGCCTTTTCTGAGCAGGTGACCCGGATGAAAGACCTCTCTGCCTCCGGCGGGACCGTGCTGGCCTGTGACGCCGTCCAGCAGACCGCTCTCAGCGGGATGAACCTCTCTGACGGCATCGTCCGGGTGACGGTGATCCTGAAGCCGGAAGTCTTTTATCAGGTGCTCAGCGAGCAGACCGGGCTGGAGATCGGCGACGAGGCCGGGCTGATGCCCTGCATCCTCTCGCTGGCAAAGGCCAGCCGGGAGTACGAGAAAATTCGTTCCGCCCTCGAGCAGGTGGAGGCCACCGGGTATGGCATCGTCATGCCCACCATTGACGAGCTCTCGCTGGAACAGCCTGAGATCGTCCAGCAGGGCGGGCGGTACGGCGTCCGGCTGGAAGCCAGCGCCCCCTCCATCCAGATGATGAAAGCCACCATCCACACCGAGATCAGCCCCATCGTGGGCACCGAGAAGCAGAGCGAAGATTTAGTCCAGAGCCTTTTGCAGGATTTTGAGAGCGACCCCGTCAAACTGTGGGAGTCCAATATCTTTGGCAAAAGTCTGCACGAGCTGGTCAACGACGGGCTGCAGAACAAGCTCTTGCACATGCCGCAGGAAGCCCGCACCAAAATGCAGGAAACGTTGGAGCAGGTCATCAACGAGGGCTGCACCGGCCTCATCTGCATCTTACTTTAAACAAAAACAGCCCCCGGCGGGAGTTCCGTCGGGGGCTGCTGTCATTTTAGGCTGATTTCCCATGAGGAACATCAACCCAGTGGCTGATACCTCTGCAAGATCGTGTGGAGCCCTAGTTCCCGGGCGCGGGAAAGTAAGTAACGGTAGCGGGCCAGCAGGGCCTGCCGCTCGTAGATGCGCTGCTCGATGAGGTCTGTGTCCGTTTCCAGATCAAACATCATCTCGTTGCGGCGCAGACAGAACAGGCACTCTTTCAGTTCCTCCTCCAGCTCCGGGTGGTAACGCTCGTGCTCCGTGTCCCGCGGGATGCGGCTGGAAAGCAGGGTCTGCGGCTTTTGTGCGGCTTGTACCATAGGATGTCCTCCTTTTTTGTTTTTTGCATCTGCTGGTTTCCAGTATATGCAGCGGGCACAAAAAGGATGACATTTCAGGGCACTGTGCACGGCTCCGCGTTGATTTTTCAAAAAGTGCAAATTTTTTCAAAAAACCGCTTGACAAAGACGCGCGTTTTCCGTATAATAGCACACGTTGAGCGGCTCACCCCGCAAAACAAAACAGAATATTGGGGATTTGCATAGTGGTAGTGCGGTAGACTCTGACTCTACTTGTGGGAGTTCGATTCTCTCATCCCCAACCAGTCTGGCCATCCGGTAATAATCGGGTGGTTTTTTTGTTTGTCTTGTAAAAGCCCCCTGCCCTGTCGTATAATAAAAGAAAAACAAAAAGGGAGAACCCACTATGGCAAAACGAATGCTGGATTGCTGCGCTTCGGATTTTGCGCAGTTCACCAAGGCTGACCTGCTGGAGTCCATCCAGAAGAGCGAGGGCCGGGTCATTGCCTGCGAGACCATCGGTTCGGTGCAGCCGCTGCTGGGCAATGTGACCAACGCGGAGTTTGCGGCCTCCATGGGGGCGGATATCCTGCTGCTGAATCTGTTTGATGTGCAGCAGCCCGTCATCCACGGCCTGCCGCCGGTGGAACCGGGGGAGACCATCCGCCTGCTGAAAAAGCTCACCGGGCGGCCTGTCGGCATCAATCTGGAGCCCGTGGCGGATGACGCGGAGATCGAGACGGACCCCATGTGGGCCATGTCCGCCGGGCGGCGGGCCACGGTGGAGAACGCTCTGCGGGCCAAGAAGCTGGGCATTGATTTTGTCCTGCTCACGGGCAACCCCGGCGTCGGTGTCACCAACACAGCCATTGAGCAGACGCTCCGCCGTTTCAAAGAAGCCGTCGGGGACAGCATCGTCCTGGCGGCAGGCAAGATGCACGCGGCGGGGATCCTTTCGGAGGCGGCGGAAAACATTATGACAGAGCAGGACATTGCTTCCTTTGTGGAGGCCGGAGCCGACATCATCCTCCTGCCTGCCCCCGGCACTGTGCCCGGCATCACGCAGGAGTACGCCCAACGCCTGATCACATGCGCCCACCAGCACGGCGCACTGACCATTACTTCCATCGGCACCTCGCAGGAGGGCGCTGACACCGACACGATAAAGCGCATTGCCCTCATGTGCAAGATGGCGGGCACCGATATCCACCACCTGGGCGATACCGGTTACTTCGGGATGGCCCTGCCGGAGAATATCATGGCCTACTCCATCGCGGTGCGGGGCGTGCGGCACACGTACCACCGGATGGCCTGCTCGATTGCAAGGTGAAGCGTGACAGAAGCTTGGGGAGCTTTCCCAAGCGGTGATGGTGATAAAAGCCCCCTAAAAATCTTGACATCAGCCCCCGTGCGTGTTATCATACATAAAGATAACATGGTGTGCGGGTGGTTCCGTGCACGAAACTATGGAGCTAGAGAGGTTTTCTATTATGGAACGTATTAAGACTATCGCTACTCGTGACCTGACTAAGAGCGTTAAGACCGGCGGCTGCGGCGAGTGCCAGACTTCCTGCCAGTCCGCTTGCAAGACCTCCTGCGGCGTGGCTAACCAGCAGTGCGAGAACAGCAATAAGTAATTTTTGCAAACCTTATGCCGCCTTTGCCGGGCGGCATTTTTTTATGGTATGGAGGTAAAAATGGTACATCAGTATCAATTGAATGGATATAACATCGTGCTGGATACCTGCAGCGGTTCCGTACATGTGGTGGACGATGTGGCGTATGATGTGATCGCCATGTATGCAGACCACACCCCGGACGAGATCGTGTCTGCCATGATGGAAAAATATGGCGACCGGCCCGACGTCACCGAGGGAGACCTGCGCCAGTGCATCGAGGATGTCACCGCCCTGAAAGAGGCGGGCAAGCTGTGGAGCCCGGATGTCTACGAGGATATGGCATTTGACTTTAAGAACCGCAACACCGTGGTCAAAGCTCTCTGCCTGCATGTGGCCCACACCTGTAACCTGAACTGCTCCTACTGCTTTGCTTCCCAGGGCCGTTATGAGGGCGAGCGTGCCCTCATGAGCTTTGAGGTGGGCAAGCGCGCCATGGATTTCCTCATTGAGAACAGCGGCACCCGCCGCAACCTCGAAGTCGATTTCTTCGGCGGTGAGCCGCTGATGAATTTCGATATGGTCAAAAAGCTGGTGGCCTACTGCCGTGAGCAGGAGAAGATCCACAACAAGAATTTCCGTTTCACCATGACCACCAACGGCATGCTCATCGACGACGATGTCATTGATTTCTGCAACAAGGAGTGCCACAATGTCGTTCTGAGTCTGGATGGCCGCAAGGAAGTCCACGACCGCTTCCGCAAGGACTACGCGGGCCGCGGCAGCTATGATGCCATCGTGCCCAAGTTCCAGGAGTTCGTCAAGAAGCGCGGCGATAAGAACTACTACATGCGCGGCACTTACACCCACTTTAACACGGATTTTACCAACGACATCTTCCACATGGCCGACCTCGGCTTTACCGAGCTGAGCATGGAGCCCGTGGTCTGCAAGCCGGACGACCCCAGCGCCCTGACCGCGGAGGACCTGCCCATCCTCAAGGAGCAGTATGAGATCCTGGCCAAAGAGATGATCAAGCGGGACCGCGAGGGCCGCGGCTTCACGTTCTACCACTACATGATCGACCTGACCGGCGGCCCCTGCATCTACAAGCGCATTTCGGGCTGCGGTTCCGGCACCGAGTACATGGCCGTTACCCCCTGGGGCGACCTGTACCCCTGCCACCAGTTCGTCGGCGACCCCAAGTACCTCATGGGCGATATCTGGAAAGGTGTCACCAATACCGAGATCCGGGATGAGTTCAAGCACTGCAACGCCTATGCCCGCAAGGAGTGCAAGGATTGCTGGGCCAAGCTCTACTGCTCCGGCGGCTGTGCGGCCAACGGCTACCACGCCACGGGCAGCATCAAGGGCGTGTATGAGTATGGCTGTGAGCTGTTCCGCAAGCGGATGGAGTGCGCCATCATGATCAAGGTGGCCGAAAACCAGGAGCTGGCTGCCCAGGGCATCGAGGTGCCCATTGAGATCGGCGGCCAGTGCAATGCCTGCGCCACCGGCGAAGCCTGCGAATGAGCTCCATGACCACCCCCATCGTGGATTTTGTGCGGCAGTATGCGCAGTCCGGCACCAGCCGCCTGCACATGCCCGGCCATAAAGGCCAGCCGTTCCTGGGCTGTGAGGCATGGGATATCACCGAGATCAAAGGGGCCGATGAGCTGTACGAGGCCGAGGGCATCATTGCCCGGAGCGAGGCAAATGCCACGGCCCTTTTCGGCACGGCGCGCACTTATTACAGTACGGAGGGCTCGTCCCAGTGCATCCGGGCCATGCTGGCGCTGGCCCTGCAGGGGGCTCCCAAAACAGGGAAGCGTCCGGTGCTGCTGGCGGCCCGCAATGCCCACAAGGCCCTGCTTTATGCCGCCGCCCTGCTGGATTTCGACATCCAGTGGCTCTGGCCGGCCCCGGAAGCATCCGGGGCGCTGTGCAGCTGCCCGGTGACGCCGGAGGCCCTGCGCAGGGCCCTGCAAACGCAGGCAGAGCAGGGAGAACAGCCCTTTGGTGTCTACGTCACCAGCCCGGATTATCTGGGCAGCGTGCAGGATATCGCCGGGCTGGCAGCCGTCTGCAAGGCGCGGGGCGTGCCCCTGCTGGTGGATAACGCCCACGGGGCGTACCTGCACTTTCTGCCCGGCGGCAGCCGCCACCCCATTGCACTGGGGGCGGCCATGTGCTGCGATTCCGGCCACAAGACTCTGCCGGTTCTGACGGGCGGGGCCTACCTGCATCTGGGCCCGGATGCCCCCGTGCAGGACGAGGCAACCGTCCGCAATACCCTCAACCTCTTTGGCTCCACCAGCCCGTCTTACCTCATTTTGCAGTCGCTGGACCAGTGCAACGCGGTGCTGGCCGGGGATTACCGGGCCCGGCTGGCCGGGTGCTGTGCAGCGCTGGAAGCCCTGCGCAAAGCCCTGAATGAGACAGCTGCAGCCCACGGGGCTGTGCTCCCGCTGGCGTTACCCGGGGATCCCCCGGACCGGGAGCCTCTCAAGCTGACGCTGGATGCCGCCGCGCTGGGCTGTTCCGGTCAGGCACTGGCCGAGGTGCTGCGGCAGCATGGCATCGAGTGCGAGTATGCCGACCCGCGCTATCTCGTGCTGATGTTCACGCCGGAGAACCCGCCGCAGGATTATGACCGCCTGCGGGAGGCCATCACCGCCTGCTGTACGGCCCGCCCGCTGGGCAGTGCCCCGGCGGAAGAAGACACTGCCGGGAACTTTGCGGCCCTGGCCCGGAAACTGGCGGAAAAGGACCCCCGGTGCACCATCCGGGAAGCCATCCTTGCCCCGCAGGAGGTCGTCCCGGCAGAGGAAGCCCTGGGCCGTGTCTGCGCCATGCCCACCGTCTCCTGCCCGCCCGCCATTCCCATCGTGGTCAGCGGGGAAATGGTCCGCAGAGAGGCCGTTACGCTGATGAAGCGCTACGGCGTTGCAAACGTCGCTGTCATAAAATGAAAAACACCGCTGAGATTTTGTCCTCAGCGGTGTTTTTGCGTCTTGGCAGGCTTATTCGATGCCGGTCACTTGGTAGTCCTGGTCTTCCACGGCCTTTTTCAGGGTCTCGTTGGAAACCTCAGCGGACAGGGTGACGATGGCGGTACCGGCAGTGTGGCTGACGACCGCCTCGCTGACTTCAGGCAGAGCTTCCAGTGCTTTCTTGACGCGGGCCTCGCAGTGGCCGCACATCATGCCCTCAACATGCAGAGTCTTTTTCATGGTGGGATCCTCCTGGTTGGAATTATTCTCTTTATCTTCAGCCGGAGCCTCAGCCACGGGGGCAGAGGAGGCGGCGGGAGCCGAAACGGGGTTGACCTTGCGGTCGTGCTTGGTGCTGTGGACGTCAAACAGGTTCAGCCGCAGGGCGTTGCTGACCACACAGAAGCTGGAAAGGCTCATGGCGGCGGCACCAAACATCGGGTTGAGCGTCAGGCCCAGCGGGATGAAAACACCGGCGGCCAGCGGGATGCCGATGATGTTGTAAATGAACGCCCAGAACAGGTTTTCGTGGATGTTGCGCAGGGTAGCGCGGCTCAGACGGATGGCGGCGGGCACGTCCGAGAGCTTGGAGTTCATCAGCACCACGTCAGCGGCGTCAATGGCCACGTCGGTGCCCGCGCCAATGGCGATGCCGGTGTCGGCACGGGTCAGGGCCGGGGCGTCGTTGATGCCGTCGCCCACCATGGCCACCTTGCCGGACTCCTGCAGCCTGCGGATGACGGCTTCCTTGCCGTCGGGCAGGACCCCTGCGATCACTTCATCCACGCCCGCCTGCTTGCCAATGGCATCGGCGGTGCGCTGGTTGTCGCCCGTCAGCATCACCACCCGGATGCCCATGTTCTGCAGCTCCTGGATGGCCCGGGGGCTGTCCTCTTTGATGGTGTCGGCCACGGCGATGACGCCCATCAGTCTGCCCGCCCCGCCAAAGAAGAGGGGCGTTTTGCCCTGCGCGGAAAGGGCGGCGGCGTCATTCTGCAACGCCTCGGGCACCTCCACCTTGGTGGCAATGAAGCTGGCGTTGCCGCCAAAGATCTCCATGCCGTCCAGTTTGGCGGAAAGGCCGTTGCCGGGCAGGGCGGTAAAGTCGGTGACGTCGGGGCATGCGATGGTCTCGGTCTCGGCATAGGCCAGCACGGCCTTTGCCAGCGGGTGCTCGCTCTTCTGCTCCAGCGAGGCGGCCAGGGTCAGCAGCTCGCTCTCGGTCACGCCCTCCGCGGGGAGGATGTCGGTGACCTTGGGCTCACCGCTGGTGATGGTGCCGGTCTTATCCAGCGCCACGATCTGGGTACGGCCAGCCGCTTCCAGCGAAGCGGCCGTTTTGAAGAGGATGCCGTTCTTGGCACCCAGGCCGTTGCCCACCATGATGGCCACCGGGGTGGCAAGACCCAGCGCGCAGGGGCAGCTGATGACCAGGACGGAAATGCCGCGGGCCAGTGCATAGCCCAGCTCATGGCCCAGCAGCAGCCAGACGATGGTGGTGAGCACGGCGATGGAGATGACGGCGGGCACAAAGAAGCCGGAAACGGTATCGGCGATCTTGGCGATGGGGGCTTTGGTGGCGGCGGCATCGCTGACCATCTTGATGATCTGGGCCAGGGTGGTGTCCTCGCCCACGCGGGTGGCCTGGCACTGCAGGAAGCCCGACTGGTTGGTGGTGGCGGCGCTGACCTTATCGCCCTCGGCCTTGTCCACCGGGATGCTCTCGCCGGTCAGGGCACTCTCGTTGACGGCGCTGATGCCCTCCAGTACGATGCCGTCCACGGGGATGTTCTCACCGGGGCGGACGACGAAGATGTCGCCTTTCTGCACCTGCTCAACGGGGACGACCACTTCCGCGCCGTCCCGCAGCAGGGTGGCAGTTTTGGGAGCCAGCTTCATCAGGCTCTTGAGGGCGTCAGTGGTCTTGCCCTTGGAGCGGGCTTCCAGCATCTTGCCCACGGTGATGAGGGTCAGGATCATGGCGGCGGATTCAAAGTAGAACTCCATCATATAATGCATGACGAGTTCGTGATTGCCATCGACCTGAGCACGGGTCATGGCAAAGAGGGCGTAAGTGCTCCACACAAAGCTGGCCATGGAGCCCAGGGCCACCAGCGTGTCCATGTTGGGCGCGCCGTGGAGGAGGCCCTTGAAGCCGTTGATGAAGAACTTCTGGTTGATGACCATGACAATGCCGGCCAGCAGCAGCTGGACGAGGCCCATGGCAATGTGGTTGCCGTCAAACCAGTGGGGGAGGGGCCAGCCCCACATCATGTGTCCCATGGAGAAGTACATCAGCACCAGCAGAAAGCCCAGCGAGGCGATGAGCCGCCGCTTGAGCTTGGGCGTCTCATGGTCGGCCAGGGCGTCCAGATCGGCGCTGGTGCTGTGGGCAGCATTGCTGGCCGCACCCTTGGGGCTGGCACCGTAACCGGCGTCCTGCACGGCTTTGAGGATGGCCGCCTCGCTGGCCGTGCCCTCCACGCCCATGGAGTTGGTCAGCAGGCTTACCGAGCAGCTGGTCACACCCGGCACTTTCTTTACGGCCTTTTCCACCCGGGCGGAGCAGGCCGCGCAGCTCATGCCCGTAACGTTATACTGTTCCATTGTGTTGGTTCCTCCTGTCGCTTGGAACTAAGATGCCCCGGCGGGGCTTATTTCATCAGCTTGGGCAGCAGCTTGAGCAGCTCGTCCAGCTTCTCGTCCTGCCCGGCCCGCAGGTCATCCGCCACACAGGTGCGGATGTGCTGGCCCAGAAGCTCGCGGGTGAAGCTGTTCAGAGCCGAGTTGGCCGCTGCCACCTGCACCAGAATGTCGGCACAGTAGACGTCTTTCTCCACCATGCCCCGGATGCCTCTGATCTGCCCCTCAATGCGGCTCAGGCGGTTGAGCAGGGCTTTGTGCTCCTCCGGCGTGCGCACTTTGTGGCGGCAGCAGCAGGCATGGGGAGCGGCTTCCGTTTCTGCCGCTGGCGGTTCCGGCGCGGCGTGGCATTCTGCCGCCATTTCAGCAGGTTCCGGTGTGGCAGCCTCAGCCGCTGCCGCACAGTGCGGGCAGGCGGGGGAAGCGTGCTCCATGTGTTCCGATGGTTCCGACATCGTATCTCGCTCCTTTCTGGTTTGAAGAATTACCCCGTGGGGGTATCTCTCCCTGCGAGATGATTCTAGCACAGCTTGTCCTATAAGACAAGTAGGAATTAAGCTGTAAATGTGAAAACTTTGTGAAAATATGCCCATAAAAACAGAAAAGCAGCAGCGGGAACCCCATGCGAAGTTCCCGCTGCTGCTTGTTTAGGATAGGAAAGAGAATGGCTTGAAAAATAGAGGGGAGGGGGTTACAGATTGGTGTAGCCCATCAGGTAGCGGTCTACCTCGGCCGCGCAGTCACGGCCCTCCCGCAGGCCCCAGACGACGAGGCTCTGGCCCCGGCGCATGTCGCCGCAGGCAAATACTTTGTCCACATTGGTCTTGAAGTGGTCGGTGTCCACGCAGCCGCGATTTGTCAGGCTGACGCCAAAGGCATCGGCCACATAGCTCTCGCAGCCCACAAAGCCCGCTGCAATAAAGGCCAGCTGGCAGTCGTAAAGAAAGGTCTCGCCGGTGGGCACCATGCTGGTGCGGCCGGTCTCGGGGTCTTTCTCCGGCTTGAGATACGCAATGACGGCACCGGTCAGGTTGCCCGCTTCATCTTTCAGGAATTCTTTGACCGTGGTCTGGTAGACGCGGGGGTCCTTGCCGAACTTTGCGATGCACTCGGTCTGGCCGTAGTCTACCTTGAGCACCTTGGGCCACTCCGGCCAGGGGTTGTTGGCGGCACGCTCTTTGGGGGGCTGAGGCATCATTTCCAGTGCCATCAGGTCGGTGCAGCCCTGCCGCAGGGCCGTGCCCTGGCAGTCGTTGCCGGTGTCGCCGCCGCCGATGACGAGGACGTTCTTGCCCGCCGCGTTGATGGCCCTGCCGTCTGCAAAGTCGGAGTCCAGCAGGCTCTTGGTCACGCTGGTGAGGTAGTCCACCGCAAAGTGGACACCATTGGCGTCCCGGCCTGGGACATTCAGGTCGCGGGCCTTTTTGGCACCGCAGCAGAGGACGACCGCGTCATAGCGGTTCAAAATCTCTTCCGCCGAGACCGCTCCGCCCACATCCATATTGGTACGGAACTCAATGCCCTCCGCCTGCATGATTTTCAGGCGGCGCTCGATGACGTTCTTTTCCAGCTTCATATTGGGGATGCCGTACATCAGCAGGCCGCCAATGCGGTCAGCCCGCTCAAACACGGTCACGGCGTGGCCTCGGATGTTCAGGTACTCGGCCACCGAGAGGCCGGAGGGGCCGCTGCCGATGACCGCCACGCTCTTGCCCGTGCGGGCCGGGGGCGGGGTGACTTTCATCCAGCCCTTGGCGTAAGCCGTTTCCACAATGGCGTGCTCGTTTTCCCGGACGGTAACGCTGCTGCCGGTCACATCGCCGCAGGTGCAGGCCGCCTCGCACAGAGCGGGGCAGACCCGGCTGGTGAACTCCGGGAAACGGTTGGTGGCTTTCAGGCGGTGGAGCGCCATCTCCCACTTGCCCTGATAAACCAGGTCGTTCCACTCCTGGATCAGGTTGTTCAGCGGGCAGCCGGAGGCCATGCCGCCGATCATCATACCCGCCTGGCAGAACGGCACGCCGCAGTCCATGCAGCGAGCAGCCTGGGTCTGCTGCTCCTCCCGGGAGAGCCAGATGTGAAATTCGTTAAAGTTATCCATGCGCTCCAGCGGCGGGATGTCCGCACTGGTCTTGCGCTTGTAATCCATAAATCCTGTGATCTTGCCCATATAGTTTCCCCTCCTTACTTCTTCTGCACGGCATAGAATGCTTCGATTTGTGCCTGGTCTCCGTCCAGACCGCGCTCTTCCATCGAGGCGATCACCCGGAGCATCCGGTCATAATCGTAGGGGAGAACCTTCTTGAACTTGGGCAGGAACTCGCTGAAGTTGTCCAGGATCTCTTTGCCGCGGGGGGAGCCGGTCTCTTCCACATGCTCCCGGATCAGCTCTTTCAGGGTGGCCACATCGTACTTGTGCTCCACAGGCTCCAGGCTGACGGTCTCCTTGTTGACCCGCTGGTAGAAATCCCAGTTCTCATCCAGCACATAGGCGATGCCGCCGGTCATGCCGGCTGCAAAGTTTTTGCCGGTCTGGCCCAGCACCACCACGGTGCCGCCGGTCATGTACTCACAGCCGTGGTCGCCCACGCCCTCCACAACGGCGGTAGCACCCGAGTTGCGGACGCAGAAGCGCTCACCGGCCACACCGGAAACGAACACCTTACCGGAGGTGGCACCGTAGAGGGCCACGTTGCCGGTGATGATGTTCTCCTCGGGCTTGTAGGTCACGTTTTCCGGCGGGCGGACAATGATCTTGCCGCCGGAAAGGCCTTTGCCCATGTAGTCGTTGCAGTCGCCGGTCAGCCGCAGGGTCAGGCCCTTGGGAATGAACGCGCCAAAGCTCTGGCCGCCGGCTCCGTTGCAGCGGACGGTGTATACATCGTCCGGCAGGTCACTGCCGTATTTGCGGGTGATCTCGCTGCCAAAGATGGCACCAAAAGCGCGGTCGGTGTTGCTGACATTGAGGGCCACGCTCTGGGGGTTCTTGCTGTTCAGCTTGAACTTCTTCATCAGCACTTTCATGTCAAGGGTATCTTCCAGATGGAAGTCGTAGGTGTCCTCCTTGACAAAGTGGACGTTGCTGTTGACGATGGCCGGGTTGTGCAGGATGCAGTCCAGGTTCATCTTGGCGGAACGGCTGCCCGGCGCGCTGGGCTTGACATGAAGCAGATCCGTACGGCCCACCAGCTCGTCGATGGTGCGGACGCCCAGCTTGGCCATGTACTCCCGCAGCTCCTGCGCCACAAAGGTCAGGTAGTGGATGATATACTCCGGCTTGCCTTTAAAGTGCTTGCGCAGCTCGGGATTCTGGGTGCAGATGCCCATGGGGCAGGTGTCCAGATTGCAGACACGCATCATCACGCAGCCCTCGCACATCAGCAGGGAGGTACCAAAGCCGAATTCCTCAGCGCCCAGCATACAGCTGATGGCCACATCACGGCCGGAGAGCAGTTTGGAATCGCTCTCAATGCGGACGCGGGTGCGCAGGCCGTTCAAAATCAGGGTCTGGTGGGTCTCGGCGATGCCCAGCTCCCAGGGCAGGCCCGCGTTCTTGATGGAGGTACGGGGTGCCGCGCCGGTGCCGCCGTCGTAGCCGGAGACCAGAATGACCTGTGCGCCGCCCTTGGCGACGCCGGCGGCAATGGTGCCAACACCTGCCTCGCTGACCAGCTTGACGTTGATGTTGGCGTGGCGGTTGGCGTTCTTCAGGTCATAGATGAGCTCGGCCAGATCCTCGATGGAGTAGATGTCGTGGTGGGGCGGGGGGGAGATGAGGCCCACGCCGGTGGTGCTGTGGCGGGTCTTGGCGATCCAGGGGTACACCTTGGCACCGGGCAGGTTGCCGCCCTCGCCGGGCTTTGCACCCTGTGCCAGCTTGATCTGAATCTCTTCCGCGGAGACCAGATACTTGCTGGTGACGCCGAAACGGGCGGAAGCCACCTGCTTGATCTTGGAATTGCTCTCACTGTGGTAGCGCTTTTCCGGCTCGCCGCCCTCGCCGGTGTTGCTCCGGCCGCCCAGACGGTTCAGGGCGATGGCAATGGTCTCATGGGCTTCGCTGCTCAGGGCACCGTAGCTCATGGCAGCAGCCTTGAACCGCTTGACGATGGACTCCACCGGTTCCACCTCTTCCAGCGGGATGCCGCCGTTGGGGTCAAAGTTGAAGTCCAGCAGGCTGCGCAGGTGCACGCCCTCTTTGCCCATGCTGTCCACAGCGCTGGTAAACTGCTTGAACGTGCCGTAATCGTTGGTCCAGCAGGCTTTCTGGAACAGGTGGATGGTCTGGGGATTGAACAGATGCTCTTCTTTGCCGCTGCGGAACTTGTGGGCACCGCCGTCCTCCAGCTCCATGTTGATGTCCAGGCCCAGCGGGTCGAACGCGGCGTTGTGCTGGGCCTCCACATCGGCCTGAATGTCTTCCAGCTCGATGCCGCCCACACGGCTCACCGTGCCGGTGAAGTATTTGTCGATGACCTCTTTCGAGATGCCCACTGCCTCAAAGATCTGGCTGCTCTGGTAGCTCTGGATGGTGGAAATGCCCATCTTGGAGGCGATCTTGACGATGCCGTTCAGGATGGCCTTGTCGTAGTCGTCCACGGCAGCGTAGTAGTCTTTGTCCAGCAGGCCCTCGTCGATGAGCTGGCCGATGGTCTCGTGGGCCAGGTAGGGGTTGACGGCGCAGGCACCGTAACCCAGCAGGGTGGCAAAATGGTGCACCTCGTGGGGCTCGGCGCTCTCGAGGATCAGGGCCAGTGCCGTGCTCTTCTTGGTGCGGATGAGGTACTGGGACACCGCGGAGACCGCCAGCAGGCTGGGGATGGCCACATGGTACTCATCAATGTCGCGATCCGAGAGGATGATGATATTGGCCCCATCCTTGTAGGCGCGGTCCACTTCCAGGAAGACCCGGTCAATGGCCTTTTCCAGACTGGTGTTCTTGTAGTAGTTGATGGACACCGTGGCCACTTTGAAGCCCGGCACGTTCATGTATTTGATCTTGAGCAGGTCGGTGGAAGTCAGAATGGGGTTGTGGACTTTCAGCACCTTGCAGTTTTCAGGCTTGTCCTCCAGCAGGTTGCCGTGGGTGCCCACATAGACGCTGGTGGAAGTGACCACTTTTTCGCGGATCGCGTCAATGGGAGGGTTGGTCACCTGGGCAAACCGCTGCTTGAAGTAGTTGAACAGCGGCGGGTGCTGCTCGCTCAGGACAGCCAGCGGGGTATCCGTGCCCATGGCACCCGAGGGCTCGGCACCCAGCCGGGCCATGGGCAGGATGAGGGAGTTGATCTCCTCATACTTGTAGCCGAACACTTTCTGCAGGCGGGTCAGCTCCTCGCCGGTGTAGCTGGGGACCTTGATGTTGGGAA
>OFMN01001589.1_pt1 | contig 14466 bp, 9 predicted proteins | sample 1541791 | NCBI WGS metagenome assembly OFMN01 (sample SAMN04209248, study PRJEB22552) | human gut metagenome | biome: gut; material: feces | host: Homo sapiens | place: USA: Oklahoma
CGCCGGTCACAGCGCCGGTGTAGTTCACATCGCCGATGGTCAGGCCGGTCAGGTAACCGGTGACGCCCATCTTGCTCACCTGCCGGATGGGCAGGGTGAGGGTATAGGTGCCGTTGGACTGGCGGGTAAGGCTGGCATCGCGGTCCGTGTCGATGCCGGAGTTGGCCATGGATTCCTTATCGGATCTTTCCTTCCAGAATTTAACGCCCACGTTCAGGGTAGCAGCGGCGCTGGCACCAAAGGTGAACATGCACAACAGCAGTACCGAAAGCAGGGCGGCGCTTACGCGTTGACAGGTCTTAGTCATGGATATCTGCCTTTCTTTGCCGCAAAAGCGGCCTTGTCCGGCACAGGAAATACCGGAATTTTCAATGCTAAAATAGCATGGACGTGTAAAAATGTCAATCTGCTTCGTGAACCTTTCACAAAAACGTTGCACATCAGAAACAAAAAACAGCTGTTTTTGATTTGCTGGCTCCTATGCCGCAGGCAGCCCGGTCTTTTACCGGGAAAACACAACACCGGACAGCCCGCAGGCTGTCCGATCCTGCTCTTATCATAATGAATTCCTTTAACCCTTATACAGCCCGAACAGCTTCAGCAGTTTCTGCCAGAAAGTCAGCGCCACGGGGGCGGCCTCCGGCTCTGCCGCCGGGGCCGGGGCCTCGATGGCCACCGTCTGCAGGGCGAACTGCACGGCGGAAACATCGGTGTTCTCGGCAGAGGTAAAGCTCTCCACCTCGCTGCTGCCGTTCAGACCGGCCAGCAGGCTGTCCAGCTGGTCGCCCATGTCGATCCCGGAAACATTGCTGCGCAGCTCTCCGGTGCCGGCGGTCAGCTGGGCGGCACCGTCGGTCAGCTGCTGCACTCCGGCTTTCAGCTGGGCCACGCCGTCGGTGTAGGCGTTCAGGCCGCTGTCCAGCTGGCCGTACTGGCTGGCCAGCTGGTTCACGCCGTCGGTCAGCACCGAAAGGTTGCCCAGCATCCCGGTCAGGGCATTGGCCAGCTGACGCACCCCGGCATCGAACTGCCCGTACTGGCTGTTCAGGGTGCTGCTGCCCGCGTGCAGCTGGGCCACACCGTCGTGCACCGTGTTCAGGTAGGTCTCCATCGCGTCGATGTTGGCGCTGGAGCCCTTCAGCAGCAGAATGACGTCCTTGAGCTGGGGCATCACCCTGGCCAGCTGTTCCAGCTGCTCCATAGCTTTCGCGTTGCCGTCCTTCAGCTGGTCCAGGTCCAGCCCGTTTTCCTTCAGGATGGCCTTGTAAGCGTCGTAACTCACCTGCTCATCCAGCTGGGCGGCACCGGCGTCCAGCTGGGCAATGCCGTTCTGGATCTGGGTGGAGGCGTCCAGCAGGGTGGTGAGCTGGTCGGTGGAGGCCGACACGCCGTTCAGGGCGGTCTGCATCTGGGTCAGGGCCGCCTTGACCTTGGCGGACCCGCCGGTCAGCTCGCCGGACTTGCCGTTCAGGGTGTCAAGACCCGCCTGCACCTGGGCAATGCCGTCTGCCAGCGCGTTGGCACCGTCGTCCAGCTGTACCGAACCGCTCTGCAGCCGGTCCAGCATGCCGGTCAGGTCGGCCCCGTCCAGGTCGAGGTTCAGCCGGAGCTTCACGCCGTTCAGCGAGATGGCGTTCATGGCAAAGTCGGTCACGTCGGCGGTCACGGTCACGTCGCTGTCCGAACCTGGCAGCAGGATGTAGGAGAGCTGCTTGTTGCTGCCCACATTGGCCATGGTGGCCCCATCAGCCACGATGTTCTGTGCCCGGTCGGTGTCCAGCGTCATGGTCACCTGCAGGGCATACTGGTCAAAGAAATCTCCGGTGCAATCCGGGTTGCGGCTCACCTGCAGGCGGATGGTCAGCGCACCGCTTTTGCCACCCAGCTCTTCCGGGGCGATCTCGGCCCCGTCCAGCGTGTAGGTCAGCTTCACGAGCCACGGCAGCGCGGTGGCGGTGTCCATGGTGCCCTCATAGTAGAGCTTGCCATCCTCGGCAACTGCAGCGGTGACGGTGTCGCCGCTGTGCTTCAGCGGGTCGGTGGTGGTCATGTTGCGCACGGCGGTGTAGCTGCCGTGGTCGGTGACGGTGTCCCCCGCCTGCACGGCAAAGCTGTTCACAGCGTACACGCCGGTCACGGTGCCGGACGCATCCAGATTGGCATAGATGACCTCTTCCTTGGCAGAGGCCGCAAGGGCCGGCAGGGCGGCCCCGGCCAGCAGGCAGCCTGCCAGCACCAGCGCCAATGCCCGGCGCACAATCTTCTGTTTCATCTCGTCAAGCCTCCTTCGGCTGTTTTTTCGGTTTGATGATGAGCGGGTCGGCCAGATACAGATAGCCCGGCAGAGCCAGCAGCACGATGGCCAGCGACACCAGACCGCCCACACCCAGGAAGTTGCCCAGCTGGCCCAGCAGCTGGTTGGTGGAGATGGCCCCCATCAGGAAACCCACCACCGCCAGCGCACTGCCCGTGGTGATCACCGAGGTGGTCACGGTGGACACGGTGGCGGCAATGGCCTGCTTTTTGTCCAGCGTCTCGCGGAACTCCTGATACCGGTCCGAGAACAGGATGGCGTAGTCTACCGTCGCACCCAGCTGGATGGTGCTGATGATGAGGTAGGCAATGTAGAACACATGGCGGCCCCGGAAATACGGGATGGCCAGATTGATCCAGATGGCCGTCTCGATGCTCAGCACCAGAATGACCGGCAGCAGCAGCTGACGCTTCATGAGCAGCAGGATCAGGAACACGGCACCGATGGCCAGCAGGTTCACCTTGACCATGTCGGCGGTGATGGTGTCCATCAGGTCGTAGGTGCTCACGCCCTGCCCGGCCAGGTCATACGCATCCGGGTAATACTGCTGCACCGTGGCACGCACTTTTTCCACCAGCGCAAAGGCCGCGTCGCCCTCGGTGTCGGCGTTCACGGTGAGCACCATGCGGGTGTAGCCGCCGGACACCAGCAGTTTCAGGGTGTCCGGCGGCACGAACTCCGGCGGGATGGATGCGCCCGCGTTGTCCACATAGGACAGGATGCCCGTCACCTCCGGGATGGCGTGCAGCGCATCCGAAAGCTCGGCCTGGGTGGCGGTGTCGCCCTCCGGCACCAGCACCACCCAGGTATCGCTCTTGCCGAACGTCTCTTCGATGGCGGCGGTATCGGCACCCAGACGGGTGTTGGTGCCGAACATATGGGCGGCACCGTAGTAGTATTCGTTGTTGTTGGAGGCCAGATAGCTGGGCACCATGATGACGGCCAGCGCCAGCGCCGCCGGCAGCATGATGCGGGACACAAACCGCCCGAACTTGTCAAAGCCGGGCAGCAGAGGCTTGTGGTGGGTCTTATCCATCCACGGGTAACACACCAGCGTCAGGGCCGGCATGAAGGTGAACACGGTGACAAGGCTCAGCACCACGCCCTTGGCCAGCGCAAGGCCCAGGTCCGGGCCGATCTGGAACTGCATGAGCACCAGCGCCAGAAAGCCGATGACCGTGGTCAGGCCGCTGGACAGGATGGACCCGGTGGATTTGCACAGGGCCTCCACCATGCAGTCCTCCGCGCTGGCGTCCGGGCGCGCGGCCCGGCACTCGGCAAAGCGGTGGATGAGGAACACCGAGTAATCCAGCGACACGGCCAGCTGCAGGATGCTGCCGGCGGCGTTGGTCACAAAGGAAATGGTGCCGAACATCAGGTTGGTGCCGTTGTTGATGAGGATGGCCGCCCCCAGACCCGCCAGCACCAGCAGCGGCTCCACCCAGGAATCGGTGGTCAGGATCAGGATGAACAGCACATACACCACCGCAATGGCCGCGATCTTGGCCACCTCGGTGACGGTGGAATTAGTAGCCACAGCGGTGGACACTGCGGTCCCGGCCAGGGCATTGTCCTCCCCGATCAGGTCCTGAATGGCGGCCACAGCCTCCAGACGGTTCGCATCCTCCACCGTCACGGTGAACAGCGCGCAGTTGTCCTTATAATAGGTCTCCACCGTGGCGGTGTCCTGCATCTGCAGCGGCACGGTCACGTCCAGGCTGTCGTCCAGCCAGGTCACGGCCTCCACGCCGTCGATGGCGGCAAGCTTTTCTTTGTAGTCCAGTGCCTCGGGCACCGTGACGTCCCGCACCATGACCCGCATGTTGGGGATGCCGCCGGTAAAGGCGCTGTTCATCTGCTCCAGTGCAAGGGTGGAGGGTGAGTCCGGCGGCAGATAGTCGTTGATGTCGTAGTCCACCTGCACCGCCCGGGAAGCAAACACGCTCAGCACGGCGGCCAGCACGAACGCGGCCAGCACCGCTCTGCGCCGGTGCACGACGGCAGTATAGAATCGTTTCAGCAAAACAGGAAAACTCCTTTCCGGAAAAATCAAAACTGTTTATCATTCTAACAGGTCTGATAAAAATGGAAAAGAGATATTTTATGAATTTTCGCTTTTGGGCGTATTTTTTGCTCTTGACAAATAAATGGATTCTGCTATACTTTTTTTCGGTCATCGGAGGACCGTTTCCAACGTAATTTGGACGGGCCGGATAAGATGCCGTGCAGACAGCGCCCCGCCGGAGGCTTCCTTGCCGTAGTGAGGAAGAAGAGGAAGGCCGGGCGTGCACTCACGGAGCTTATCCGGCCCGTTTTGTTTCCTGTCGAAAGGAGTTTTTCGTGTCCAAGCAAAAAATCCAACTGTCGGATCACTTTACCTACCCGCGCCTGCTGCGGTTCGTGCTGCCCGCCGTGGGCACCATGCTGTTCACCTCCATCTACGGCATCGTAGATGGCCTGTGCGTGTCCAACTTTGTGGGCAAAACAGCCTTTGCGGCGGTCAACCTGATCATGCCGCTGCCCCAGCTGCTGGCCACCATCGGCTTCATGCTGGGTACCGGCGGCAGCGCCATCGTGGGCATCACGCTGGGCGAGGGCGACCAGAAAAAGGCCGACCGCTACTTTACCATGTTCCTGCTGGCCGCCGCCATCTCCGTCTCGGTGCTGGCCGTGCTGGGGCTTGTGCTGCTGCGGCCCATTGCCATCCTGCTGGGTGCCAAGGGCGAGCTGCTGGACTACGCCGTGCGCTACGGCCGCATCCTGATGCTGTCGCTGCCCACCTTTGCGCTGCAGAACATGTTCCAGAGCTTCTTTGTCACCGCCGAAAAGCCGCACCTCGGCTTTTACTTCACGGTGGCTGCCGGCTGCACCAACATGGTGCTGGATGTGCTGATGGTGGGCGTCTGGGGCTGGGGCGTAGAGGGTGCCGCCATTGCCACCTTCCTCAGCCAGATCGTGGGCGGCCTGCTGCCGATCTTCTACTTCCTCGACCACAAGAATACCAGCCGCCTGCACCTGCGCAAAACGCAGCTGTACAGCAAGGTGCTGCTGGACGCCTGCATCAATGGCTCCTCCGAGCTGATGACCAACCTGTCCATGTCACTGGTGAACATCCTGTACAACTACCAGCTGCTGCGCTTTGCCGGAGAAAACGGTGTGGCCGCCTACGGCGTCATCATGTACGCCTGCTTCCTGTTCATTGCCGTGTATGTGGGCTACGCCTTCGGCAGTGCGCCCATCGTCAGCTTCCACTACGGTGCAGGCAACCGTGCCGAGGTGCACAACCTGTATGAAAAGAGCCTGCGGCTCATTGCGGTGGTGGCCGTCACCCTGACCGCCGCATCCATGGTCATCATCCCCTATGTGGCACGGTTCTTCGTGGGCTACGACCCGGAGCTGCTGGCCCTGACCAGCCGGGCCTTCCGGCTGTACGCCCTGAGCTTTGTCATCATGGGCTTCAACGTGTATGCCTCCTCCTTCTTCACCGCGCTGGGCGACGGCGTGACCAGTGCGCTGATCTCCTTCCTGCGCACGCTGGTGTTCCAGATCGCGGCGGTGCTCATCCTGCCCGCCATTCTGGGCATTGACGGCATCTGGCTGGCCGTGACCGCCGCCGAACTGGCCGCCCTGGCCGTGAGCGCGGCCATGTTCGTCACCAAAGACAAGGTATTCCATTACCGCAAGGCGTAACCTTCTCCCCTGCTTTTTGCGAAACGGCGAAAAGCAGGGGATTTTTTTGGTGATTCTGGCTCTGCCGCCGGGGCGAGAATCGTGCTAGAATGGGCATAGCTTTTATTCACCGTTTTGTGAGGAAGAACTATGACGTTATTTCTGACCAGCAGCCCCAGCGGCTGCCCCTTTGAGCCCGGCCCAGCCATTCCGGTACTGGACAGACGCAATCATTTTCTGGAAAACCTGCGGGCCGTGTGGCCGGACCACCCGGTGCGGGGCCTTGCCATCGCGGCAGACCCCCACGCTTACGCCCAGAACGACGAGATGTGCCGGGTGTTCCTGCAGAGCTTTGCAGACGCTCACCTGCCGCTGGCGGAACTTATCCCCTGCGACGCCCGCAATCAGGAGGAGATCGGCACCCTGCTGCCCCGCAGCGGCTTTGTGATGCTGTGCGGCGGCCATGTGCCCACCCAGAACCACTTTTTTGCCCAGCTGGGCCTGCCGGGGCTGTTCCACAATTACCACGGCATCGTGCTGGGCGTGAGCGCCGGCAGCATGAACGCCGCCCGGCTGGTGTATGCCGCCCCGGAGGAGCCGGGCGAAGCCGCCGACCCCGGCTACTGCCGCTGGCTGAACGGCCTCGGCCTGACCGAGACCCGCATCCTGCCCCACTACCAGTTCATCCGGGAGCACATCCTGGACGGGCAGAAGGTGGAGGACATTGCCCTGGCCGACAGCAGAAAACGGCATTTCCTCGCCCTGCCGGACGGCTCCTACCTGATGTGCTCCGACGGGCACGAAGCATTGTACGGCAAAGCCTGGTACTTTGCGGACGGCACCCTGGAGGAGATCAACGAGGACGAGGACGTTCTGCCGCTGCGATAAGCAAACAAAAAAAGAAGCACGCCGCAGCGTGCTTCTTTTTTGTTTAGGATGCTCTGGCGCACACCTCATTCCGCCGACAGGCGGACAAAGGGCGCAATGGCGTTGGCGTCGCCATGGCGCACGATGGAATAGGTGATGTCGCAGTAGGGCTGGATGGCGGTGCTCTTTTCTACCGTGGAGATGAGCAGCACCTGCAGCTGCAGACGGCGGAACAGCTCCATCATGGGGCGGATGCGGTCGCTGGTCATCTTGCTGAAAGCCTCGTCCAGCAGCACTAGACGGATGCTGTTCTCGCTCTTCTGGTAGATCTGCAGCAGGGATGCGCAGATGGCCACATAGAAGGGTGCCTGATTCTCGCCGCCGGAGGAGTCGCGGCTGACGCGGGACAGGTACGCCTGCTGGCCGGTGACCCGGTTGGTGACCTTGATGTCGTAATCCAGATAGGTGCGGTAGTCCACATAATCCGACAGGGTGGTGGTGCCGGTGCGGCCCTCCTGCCGGGCACGGGTGTTCTCGTCCACATCCGCCATGATCTTTTCCATCAGCGCATCCACCTGCCGCTCGTAGGCGGGGTCGGCGGTGGCGGCAAGGTTGTCCAGCGAGTCGCCCTCGGTCATCTGCTGGTTGCCCTTGTCCACGATAACCTGATAGAAGGCCGCCAGCTGCGGGTCGCGGCTGGGCTCCAGCTCAAAGCGGTAGACCTCCTCGCCGTAGGTCAGCTGTTCCATCACCTTGTTCAGCTCCCGGAACTGCCGCCGGGCATTGAAGATGTCGTCCTTCATGCGGAACAGGATGTCCTTGCGGAAACGGTCCTTGCAGTCGCGCTGGGCCTGCTCCAGACGGGCGGCGTAGCGTTCCAGGTCGATGCGCACAAGGCTCTCGTGCTGGGCACGGTACTGGTCCAGCCCCGCCAGACCCAGCGGGTAATCACAGACGTAGTGCTCGTTGTAGGCCTTCTGGGCGGGTTCCAGTGTGCCGGTGAGGTAGGCCGTCAGGGCATCGTCCAGCCGGGCCTGTGCCTTTTCGGCGGCCTGTGCGGCGGCTGCGGGCTTGTCGGCCGGAGCTAGGGCCTGCATCCGGGTGCGGGCCAGCGGCTCCAGCAGCGGATGGGCCGCAAAGAACTTCCGGGCCGCGTCGGCGCTCTGCTGTGCCGTCTCCCCGGCCTTTTTCTGTTCGGCTTCGCAGGAAGCGATCTGTTTTTCGCACACGCGGATGTCGCCGCCCACCTGCTCCACAGCGGTGCGGGCGGCTTCCCAGGCGGCTTCCCGCGTTTCTTCCTCGCGGTACATCTCCTGCAGCAGGGGGTTCTCGCGGTATTCGGCCAGCTTGCCCTCCTGTTCGGCCACCGCATTCCGGGCTTTTTCGGCGGCGGTGCGGGCCTCCCACAGGCCGGCCAGCTGCTGCGGTGCGGTGCCGCGCTGGAAGTTCTGGTACTGGTCGTAGGCGGTTTTCAGGTTCTGCTCGGTCTGGGCGGCGGTGCGGGTGCGCTCGGCCAGAGCTTCCAGCTCTTCGGCCAGTGCCCCGGCGCGGGCGCGGCGGGCTTCCAGGCCGATATAACGCTGCGGGGTGCGCAGACGCTCCAGCCGGAAGGGATGGTGCCGCAGCAGGTCGCGGGTGGCGCTGTCCGGGTACTGTTCCAGTGTTTCAGGGGTGTCGCAGCAGACGATGCGCCGCAGGATGGTGTCGGCGTACTGGGCCGCCAGCGGGTTTTCGCTGGTGACCTGTGCTGCCAGACTGTCCGCCGGGGCAGTCTCGGCATGGCGGTTGGCCTTGCGGATGCCCGGCGTGTCCAGCAGGCTGATGGGCCCCACCTTGTCCTTCAGGGCCACAAAGGCGCTCTTGGCGGCCTCGTAATGGGCGGGCGGCACAAGGATGTCGAACCGGCGGTCGCCCAGGCAGGCTTCCACGCAGTCCTGCCAGCTCTCGTCCGCCACGGCCAGCAGCTCACAGAAGATCTTGGCGTCCGGCTGCATGCCGCGGCTCTTCAACTCCGCGTTCACGGCATCCCGCACACGGGTGGCGGCATCGCCGTGGGGGTACACCCACTTGCCGCCGGACACGGCGTCCAGCTCGGCGCGCTTGTCCGCCTGCTCTTTGCGCAGGGCGGCGGTGTTCTGCCGGGCCGCAAAGTAGGCTTCTTCCAGCAGTTTTTCCTGCGCGGTAAGCCAGTCGGTGAGCTGCGGCAGGGTGTCGGCGGTGAGGTTTTCCAGCTTCCAGCCGGAAGCAAACCCGCTGCGGCGCAGGGCCGTGAGCAGGGCTTCGGCCTTGGATGCGGCATCCTCGGCCTGCGCGGCTTTGCGGGCGGCTGCATCCTGCGCCGTCTTGCGGCGGGACAATTCTTCCTCCATGGCATCCAGTGCCCGGCCCTCGCCGCTGGCACCGGCTGCACTGTGGGCGGCAAGGTAGGCGCGGCGGGCTTCCGCCTCCGCGTTCTTAGCCTCGGCATAACGGGCGTTCAGAGCCTCCAGCTGGCGGTGTCCGGCGTCCAGATGGCCCTGCCACACGTCCTGTTCCCCGCCGTCGGCAGCAGCACGGGCCAGCAGGGCCGCGCCCCGGTTCACAAGGGCTTCGGTCTGCTTTCCGGCGGCTTCGCGGCCATAGTTCACGATCTCTTCCAGTGCATCGGCGCGGGTCTGGGCTTCGGCCAGCACAGCGTGCAGGTTCTCCAGCTCCAGCCGGTCGCCCTGCAGCGCTTCCAGATCCAGTTCCGGCTGGGGCAGGATGTACTGGTACAAAAATTCCCGGAAGTTGGGGATCTCGTCCATGCTGGTGCCCATCTGGAACACTTCGTTGAACTTTTTGCCCAGCGGGCTGGACGCCCGCCCGATGCCCAGCGCCCGGCAGATGCGGTCACGGGCTTCGCTGGGGCTGCGGGTGTAGGAGAGTCGGCCGACGGCGGGCTTGAAGTCCTCCTTGGCGCTGGGGGCACCGGTACGCGGGTCGATGAAGGGCAGCTGTTCCAGCGTGCAGCCGTCCTCGGAGAGGTACCAGGTCTGGTCGCCGGGGTGCAGCTCCTGCATAGGGCCTTCCGACTCCACCCGCACCGCGATGACAAAGGGGACGCGCTTGAGACTGTCGTAGAACTCCGCGCCGATGTAGGCCACGGTATGGCCGGGGCGGCGGTAAGCGTTTTCCCCGCGCTGCTTCGCGTGGACCGAGCCCTGCAGGGTGCGGCCGCTTTTTTTATTGCCCAGGGCATTGAAGTTGCGGTTGGTGGTCAGGCAGTAGCGGATGGCATCCAGAATGGTGGTCTTACCCACGGCGTTCACGCCGATCATATAGGTCAGGCGGGCGCAGTCAAAGGTGACGTTTTCAAAGTTGTGCCAGTTGATGAGTTTCAGGCGTTTGAGTTCGATCATGCTTCTGCCTCCCCTGCTTCGGTGTCTGCGCCCTCCGGGCGCTCGTACAGGCCAAGCTCGGTGCGGGTGCGGGCGCTCTCTGCCGCTGCGTCGGCAAGGTCGGCATCCGGCAGGGCCAGCAGCACGGTCGGGAACACCTCGATGCGGCTGTCCAGCCCGGAGAGCCGGCCCACAGGCCGCGCCAGATTGTACCGGCGCAGGGTGCGCATCAGCCTTTCCAGCGTCTGCTGGTCCAGTCTGCGGGGCAGGTTCATCTTCTGCAGCTCGGTCTGCACCTCTTCCACGGTCACCAGCACCTGATCGGCGCTGGCGGCAAGGCTCTCCCGCTTTTGCAGGTAGAGCAGCCGCAGCACCAGCAGCAGGATGCTCTCGTATTTCAGCAGCCGGGCCTGGCTGCCCTCGTGCTCGTTGACCAGGGCCGCCGCCTGCAGCGGGGCCGGGTACAGCAGCACAGCGTAGCCCAGCGGTTTGAACACCGCCCGCACCTCGGGCAGATGATCCTGCACATAGAGATATTTTGCCCGCTGATCCTCCACGCTGCCCAGCACGAAGCAGTGGTTGAGCAGGTAGTTTGCGGTCTCTTCCAGCATGTTAATCGTTGCCATCGTTTTCCTCCTTGCGGCGGGTCAGGACAAAGTCCTCGAACCGGAAGCCGCCGCGCTCCACCCAGTTGCCCGTGAGCCGGATGTCATAGTTCCGGTGCGGCGACTGGGAATAGGTATGCAGGCCGATGATGCGGGCAAAATCGCCCGGATATTCGTCCGCCAGGGTGGATGCTTCCACCTGCGGGCGGGCAGCCAGTGCCTGCTGTGCCAGCAGGGCCACGTTCTCTTCGGTGACAGCCAGCCGGGCGTAGTCCAGCAGCAATTGCTGCTCTTTGCGCAGCTGATCCGGGTCCAGCGTTTCCGCCTGCACCGGGGCCAGCGGGGCCGCCGTGCGGGGCGCGGCCGGCGGGTACAGGAACTTTTCGCCAAAGGCAGCCGCCGGGTACAGATGCAGATGGGCGGCCACCGGGCCGTCATCCGGCTCAAAGAGCTGGTCCGGGGTGCGGATGTCCTCGGCGTAGCGGCGCAGCAGGGCCGTGACGCTGCCCTGAGACGAGCGGTCGCTCAGCAGCAGGAACTGTGCCCGCTGCACGGCCCGCTTGCGGTAGCGGATGTGGCTGGCGTCAATCTCCCGGATGAGGTTGCTCATCTCTTCCAGCGCGTCCCGCTGCTGCTGGATGAGGGCCCGCACACGGGGCGCGGCCTCGCCGGGGGCGCAGCGCTCCACACGGGCGTAATCCAGTGCCAATTGGGGCAGATACGCTTCCTCGCAGGCGTCCAGCCCTTCCTCCAGATAGGCGCGGTAATTGAACAGGTTGTCGCTGGTCTTGAAGCGATGGTAAGCCGCCGCCACCACCTTTTCTTCGTACTGGTCAAACAGCTCCAGCACCTCCTGCGGGGTGCGGTTGCGGGTGAGCCGGTCGATGTAGTGGCCGATGGACGCATTGAGCGCCCGCAGGGATTTGTTCAGCGCTTCCAGATCGGAAGCCACCTCCCGCAGCACATTCTCGTAGGGGTTCTTCTCTTCCCCCACGCCCTGCAGCAGCTGCCAGGCCTTGTACAGCTTGCCGGTGTAGGTGACCACACGGGGATTCAGGATCTCTTCCAGCGCGTCCAGCAGCGGGGCCACCTCCGGCACAAAGGCCAGGGTCGGCTCGCTCTCGTAACTGCCGGGCTGCTCTTCCAGCCAGCCGGTGCGGCGCAGCCGCAGCAGAAAGCCCAGCGCCAGCGTATGGGGGTCGCGGGTGGGCTGTTCCTCCTCATCGCCGGCACCGTCTGCGTCCAGCGTCAGGGGCTTTGCCAGTGCCGCAAAATAATCCTCCGCGCGGGAGACGGCCTCCGCACGGGAAATGCTGTAGTCGGCCGTATGGCGGCACTCTTCCCACAGCAGGAGCAGCAGCTCCGCATAAAACGCCCGGTTCGGCCCCGCCAATGGGCGGAACAGCCGTGGGCTGACCAGTTCAAACAGCTGCATGGAACGTTCCTTTCTGTTCGCATCAGAATACGGTTTTATTGTATCACAAGCGGCAGAGTTTGTCACAAAAAGGCGCAAAAAAGCCCCGGGAGCGGGTGCTCTCCGGGGCAGGAAGATCCGGGTTTATTTTGCGGCCATCTCGGCAGCCGCCGCGGTGCAGCGCTCCGTCATCGGTTTACCCCCCCTCCGGAGCCGGGTGCACCATGCCCGGAACACCCTGTTCTGCGCCCATGGAAGGAGGATGCGCAGTTTTTTCAGATTTCGTGCCGGAACTTTTAAAAATTACACAGTTCTACCATTTTTTCATGCTAAAATGAGGTCGTAAAAATAACAGGCAAAGGATGATCTCCCCATGCAGCACTGTCCCGCCCGGGCAGCCCGGCAGCTGGCGGCAGCAGCACTTGCGCTGGTGCTGCTGCTTACTCTTGCCGCGCCCCGCGCCCACGCCGCCTTACAGGAAAAACACGGCATCCGGCTGCTGACTTTTGACCACAGCCAGATCCTTTCCATCGGCAACCAGACCTCCGGCAAATGCAGCTGGTATGCACTGCGCTACGCCCGCACCATTCTGGACGGGCGGGTGTGCTCCGGCAGCGGCATGTGGTCCAACGGTGCCGTGTGGTCCGCCGGCGGCTACACCGGGTATTCCGGGGACCTGTCCGCCTGCCTGCATACCATTTACAACGAGCTCTCGGCCGGACGGCCGGTGATCGTGCACCTGAAAAACACCACGGTGAGCGGTGTGAACAAACACGCCAACCGCACCTCTACTTACGAGTATCACCTGTCCGGCTCCGGCTGGGCCCAGGTGAACTACCCGCACATTGCCACCAGCGACACCTATGGGCACTGGGTCTGTGTGGTGGGCATAAGCCCCACGGCAGACCCCGATAACCTGAAGGAAAGCGACTTCTACGCGCTGGACCCGGCCCGTGTTTCGGCCAACGGAACGCTGGCGCTGACCCGGCTGCTGGACGGCACCATCTGGACTGCCAACTCTCCCCTCAAAATTGCAGGCTGAAGATAGAAAGAGCAAAACGGCGGACGCACTTGCGTCCGCCGTTTTTGCATGCATCTGTGATTCAGTAGCCACGCACCGAGAAGCCCCGTTCCCAGGGGTCGGGCGGCAGGTCCTTCTGCCGGATGTCGGTGATGCGCACATAGTCGCTGCGCTGGATCATGGCGAACAATTCCGGGAACTTGTCCGGGTCGCCCTGCACCTCCAGCGTCACGCTGCCGTCGTCCTCGTTTTCCACCCAGCCGGTCAGCTCCAGCGCCTGGGCCGCGTAGCGCGCCCGGTAGCGGAAGCCCACCCCCTGCACCTGCCCGGAGATGGAAAAGTGCCGCCGCACCGTGCCTTCCGGCAAAACCGGCGGGGTGCGGTCCTTCTGTTTCAGAAAATCAAACATCGCAACCTCTTGGGGAATGATGGATCGCACCGCGCGGTGCATCATTCTTACAATTCCTGATAGGCCGTCATCAATGCGGGGATGAACTGCTTTTTGCGGCTCACCACGCCGGGCAGCGTCCAGCTGCCGTCCTCTGCCGGGTGGGTGTCGAACCCGTCGGCCAGCACCTCGGCGGCATAGCGTCCGTCGCTGATGACCACGCTCTCCTCCTTGGGCACATCGGTGAGCAGCATGTAGATGTCCTCCACATTCTGCTTGTTGCGGGCCTCTTCCAGATAGGGGCGCAGCAGATTTTCGGCGGCCAGCAGGTTCTTGCGGGTCATGTAGCTGCCCTGCGCCACACCAAAGCGGATATCGCCGCACATGAACACCTTGAAGTCCTGCAGGAACACCTCTTCGGCGGTCTTGCCGTCCAGCTTTTCACCGGCCTCGAACATCTCATTGGCAAACTCGTCGATGTCCACCCCGGCGATGCCGGCCAGACGGTTGGCCGCGTTCACATCCACTGCGGTGCAGGTGGGGCTGCGGAAAGCCAGCGTGTCGGACAGGATGGCGGCCAGCAGCAGGCCTGCGGTCTGGGACGGGATCTCCACGTCGTTCTCGTCGTACATCTGGGTGATGATGGTGGCCGTGCAGCCCACCGGCTGGTTGCGGAAGTACACCGGGCCGCTGGTCTCCAGGCTGCCGATGCGGTGGTGGTCGATGATCTCCAGGATCTCAGCCTGGTCAAAGCCCTCCACGGCCTGGGTGGCCTCGTTGTGGTCCACCAGGATGATGCGGCGTTTTTGCAGATTGATGATGTTCCGGC
>OFMN01001596.1_pt1 | contig 14403 bp, 9 predicted proteins | sample 1541791 | NCBI WGS metagenome assembly OFMN01 (sample SAMN04209248, study PRJEB22552) | human gut metagenome | biome: gut; material: feces | host: Homo sapiens | place: USA: Oklahoma
CTTCTCTGCTTACAGGAGCTTATCAACAATGATCCGGAGGTTTCCCCGTACATGAAAGTTGTTATGGTGGAAAACTACAACGTAAGTGCAGCAGAGAAGCTGATCCCTGCCTGCGATATCTCCGAGCAGATCTCTCTTGCTTCCAAGGAGGCCAGCGGAACAGGAAACATGAAGTTCATGCTCAACGGTGCTGTAACACTGGGAACCATGGATGGTGCAAATGTGGAGATCAGCCAGCTGGTAGGCAAGGATAATATCTATATCTTCGGAGAGTCCAGTGAGCAGGTTATCAAACACTATGAAAAGGCTGACTACTGCTCCAGAGATTTTTATGAGAAAGACGAGCGCATCCGTCGTGCAGTAGACTTTATCGTAGGAAACGAGCTTCTTTCTATTGGAAGTGAGGAGCATTTAAGAAGACTGCATCATGAGATCGTAAGCAAAGACTGGTTCATGACTCTTCTTGACTTCGAGGATTATGCGAAGGTGAAAGATCAGGCACTGTCCGATTATGAGGACAGAACCGCATGGGCAGAGAAAATGCTTGTAAATATCGGAAAAGCAGGATACTTCTCTTCAGACAGAACCATCGAAGAGTACAACAGAGATATCTGGCATCTGACACCGGAGAAATAAAACGGTTTTAGGCAGATTGTTCCGACTCGGAAGAAAAATAGAAAAATAGAAAATAAAAACACCGGCATTCATCGGAATATGTACTGGGGTTGAGATGTCAGAGAGGATCTGGCAGCCTGGACAGGACATGTTACAGATGAATGGCCGGTGTTTTTTTTGTGAAATTGGTTGCGAAAAATTGTTTACGGAATCAGGCAAGCGATACTTCAGGCTTTTCCATGCTTAAATGCCATCATCATCTCCTTGGTAAGGCTGATATTATCTCCTTCATCCGGAATGTCTTCCCGGTTGAACCAGGAGGCCATGGAAAGCTCATCGTGGTCTACAGTCAGAGTGTCGTCGCCATCCAGATCACAGTAGAAGCCAAACAGAAGTGTTCCGGAGAAGGACCATGGCTGGCTCTTGTAGTAGCGGAGATTTTTGACCTTCAGTCCCACTTCTTCCATCACTTCTCTGTGAACAGTCTCCTCAATTGTTTCTCCGATCTCTGCGAAGCCTGCGATGAGAGCGTAGCGCTTGAATCGACGTCCTTCGTATTTGGACAGGATGATTTTATCTCCGTTTGTGATTCCTACAATAACTGCAGGACACAGAACAGGATATTCCTGATTGCCGCAGGAAGGGCATTCCATCATACGTTCTTTCTGGCTGTGAACCATTGGTTTTCCACAGCAGCCACAGTATCTGCGCTTGCTGTACCACTGGAAGAGCTGATGCCCTGTAATTCCTGCAAATGCAAGATGCTGTGGCTGAGCGGTCCGAAGAATCCGTACATCCTGAAATTCATAGTCCGGAAGCAGAGAGGTATCCAGCTCCGGGATCAGGTAGAAACGCTGATCATCTATGGAAAACAGATAAATAAAATTGTTGTAAAGATCAGCGATCTTTTCCTCCAACTCCCGGAAACGTGGGAAAGTAATATCTGCATCCCGTTCCTGGCGGGGAAGAAGTATACTGCCTTTTTCGTATGCAAGGATAAAGCTGTCTTTATCCGGGGCAGAAGGTTTGTATTCGTTGTGATAAGTATGTGGTGCGATGTCCTGAATCATATTGTAGATATCCTTTTCTTTATTTTGTTATAAAATAATTTCATAAGATTCTGATAAGATTATTTGTGAGTGTAGTTATAAATTCTTTATGGTTTATCAGAAAAATATAAGAAGATAATGAGTGGCAAAATAATACAGATTCATTATCTGTTCATAGTATATTCTTGGAGTTTTATAAAAGCAAGCAATAAATATTCATTCTGAAAAAAGACGATATGTCAGATAATTTAATAATAATACAAAGAAAATTCGTAGGTATACAAAAAAAAACAGATAGTTTATAATAGAAATTTGGAAGGGTTAAAATAATGTACGTGTAAACAAACAGGGAGGAAAAAGATTGAAGGTATTAATAGCAGATGATGAAATAAAGGTATGTCGGCTGATCCAGCACCTTGTAGATTGGGATGCCCTGGAAATGGATATTGTTGGTTTTGCAAATGATGGAAAAACTGCTTATGAAAGTATTTGTGAAAAGAAACCGGATATTGTGATTACAGATATACGTATGCCGGTGTATGATGGACTTGAACTGATACGCAGGGCAAAAGAAGTGAATCCGGAGATTAATTTCATAGTAATCAGCGGTTACAGTCAGTTTGAATATGCACAGCAGGCAATCAAGTATGGGGTAAAAGACTACCTGCTGAAACCATTAAAAAAGAGAGAACTGGAAAACTCATTAACTGAAATTAAAGAATCACATGAATCTCTGATTAAGAGTACCAGAATCAGAAACGAAATGGAATCTATCATTGAAGCATCCAGAGAACATATACGGGAGAATTTTCTTATGAAAACGCTCCAAAACTCAGCAACTAATCCGCTAAAAGCAGATATGAGTCTGGAACAGTTGAATGAACAGTATGGTTGTAAATTTCATAAAGGATTTTTTACAGCAGTCAGAGTCAGGCCATTTTTCTCAAAAAATTCGGACAAATCTGCCGGTGACAGTGAAGAATTTGTAATGAACAAAATTCATCAGATGGTAAAAGAAAAATTGGAGATATACTGCGAAACTTATATGTCTACAGTATATCAGGATGAAATCGTATGCATTTTAAATACAGTGGATAAAGAGATTGAACCAGTCAGAAAAAAGCTAAAACATTTGATAGTTAATGTATCTAATTTGAAAACTGTATTTCCTGATATCAGAATAAGGATCGGACAGGGAAATACACATAGTTCTTATATGGGAATCACGGATAGTTTCCGAGAGGCAGAACTGGCGATCATGAATCGAATGGGCGAAAATGAAGATACATATATCTGCTACAGTGAAGACAGTAAAAGTGGAAAAACTAAAGAAGAAATTTTTGACAGTGGTCTGCGAAATGAAATTCTGACCTATCAGGAAAGAATGGATATTGAAGGAACCCTCCGCCTTGTTGACAAGGTTGGAGAGAAATTGAAGCCATTTAAGTATGACGGAAAACTGGTTTATGAAGTTTTTGGTGAATTAGTTGAAACATTGCGGTTTGGTATGAAATATTCTCGTGAAGGCAGAAATCTTTTTCTGATTGAAGATTATAAAAAACAGTACAGAAGGATATGGGATTATGATGAACTCTTTCAGTGGATCAAATCGGATCTGTCCCGGGTGCATCAGGTTTATATGAAGAATATTCAGGATGAAGAGAGTAAACCGATACGTGATGCAAAGAAATATATCCATGATAATTTCAACAAACATATCAGTCTGGAGAATGTCAGTGAGTATATTGGATTTAATGCTGCCTATTTTTCTACACTGTTTAAGAAAGAAACAGGAAAAAATTTCCTTGAGTATGTGACAGAGCTTCGTATCCAAAATGCAAAGAACTATCTCATACAGACTAATTATGACATTGCGGAAGTAGCATCTGCAGTAGGATATAATGATCTGAAATATTTTTCTAAATTGTTTAAGAAGACAACAGGATTGAATCCTTCAGAATTTAGAAAGTTATATAGTTAATCAAAATGTGCAGGTGCAAAAACTATGAAAAAAAGAAATATATTTAGCAGACAGGCAGTTAATTTTTTGTGGGTTCTTCTGGGATTAGGGGCAGGTCTTCAGTTTATAGAAGTTATATGGGCTGCATCGAAAGGATATCTGGGATTCTTTTCTATGATGGTGGTTATTGTGACAGAGATGGTTATTACAGGAAGCATTTATGTGATTATTTATAAGTTTCTGATAAAACCATGTAATGAGACCAGAAAATTATTCAAACATTTTATACAGAGTGGAAGTTTTCAGGAACTGATTGATCAGGATTATCAGATTTTTCCAGAGCAGAATGAAGTAATGCAGAAGCTGGATTCCATATTGGATAAAAAGAACATTATTGAGTTATCGACAAAACATGCAGAACTTCTTGCACTGCAGAATCAGATCAATCCTCATTTTCTGTATAATACGCTGGAAGCAATACGAGGAGATGCGCTATGTGAAGGAATTGATAGTATTGCTGATACGACGGAAGCATTGTCTACATTTTTCAGATATACCATCACGGATACAGGAAATCTGGTTTCAGTAGAAGATGAACTGGAGAATGTAGAGAATTATTTTAAAATACAGCAGTATCGTTTTGGAGATAAACTGGATATGAGAGTTAATTTTCCGGATGACTATGCAAGGATCCTGGAATGTAAACTCCCTAAACTTACTTTGCAACCTGTAGTTGAAAATGCAATTTTCCATGGTCTGGAAGCGAAAGCAGAAGGTGGAGTTATCATCATTTCACTGGAGATGACAGAGAAGAAACTTCTGATCAATATTCATGATGACGGAATTGGAATTGACGAAGAAGAGCTTATAAAGATCAACCAGAGACTGGAGATAACTTCAGGGCCGCTGACAGAAGAGAAGCGTAAACGTGGAGGTATTGCTCTGCCGAATGTATCCAGGCGTATTAAGCTGTTATTTGGGGATGAATATGGAATACATATTTATAGTATTCCTAATCTTGGAACAGAAGTCAGGATATCGGTACCGATCATTACAAACAGGGAGCAGAGAAATCAGTGAAAAGAGAATTACTGAATATAGAAGGCGGAAAGATAAAAAAAGGGAATAATGTTATATTTGATGATCTGTCTCTGGAACTGTTTCAGGGAGAAATAACAGGAATCGTATTCGATGATATTCTGGAACAGAAGCTCTTTATTGATATGTTGCTTGGAGATGTTTTACTTTATTCAGGAAAGATTTTTGTAAATGAGGAAAGGAAAGCTTATGAAGAAGCTGCCAGATTGTTAAAACAGCAGGTGGCGGTGATTGGTTCTAAAAGTAAATTACTGCCTTCTATTACGATAGAAGATAATATATTTCTTTTTTCAGACAGAAAACTGTTTCTGGATCAGAAAGAGTATAGAGAACGTTTCCAGAAGTTAAGGACGGAACTGAATATTTCGGATGATATGCCTCATAAAGTCAGAAATTTATCTGCCAAGGAAAAGGTTATTATAGAATTACTTAAAGCCTATGAGGAAAGAAAGAAAATTGTGATTCTGGATGAGATTACCAGCCTTTTATCAGAAAAGGATCTGGGAGAAGTGTTTTCTCTTATTGACAAAATGAAATCCCAGATGTCATTTCTGGTTACAGTAGGATTTGAAGATTTTATTATGGAATGGATGGAATCTATTGCAGTTGTTCAAAATGGAAGAACTACATTTGTATCTGGGATTTCTCAGTTAAACTGTAAGTTGAGTAAAGTTCTGAAAGCTCTGATATATGAAAATAAGGCAGAAACATTTGGAGCCTATGGGCAGAAAGTAATAAATGGGCAGAACAATGTATTAGAAGTAAGAGATGTAAGTACCTGTTATCTGAAGAATCTTAATTTTACATTGTGTTCCGGAGAGCTGCTTAAGATTTATTATTCAGATGAAAAAAGCAAGAGCAGTTTCTGGGAAATGTTTTCGGGAGAAGAGAGCATTGAAGAAGGACAGATTTATATTTCTGAGAAATTGTATAAGGTATCAAATATGAGCCAGGCAGTACGTGAGGGCGTAGGGTTTATAACAGAAGCACCGTATAGGAGCATGATCCTGGATAATATGAGTGCAACGGAAAATGTGAGTGTGCCGCTGCATGAAAAGGTAAGAGGATTCTGGTTTGCGAAAAAGTATACCAGAAGTGTAAGTGATTTCCTTCAGAACGATGAGCTGAATAAGAAGAAACTGAAAAATATTGGAAATGCAGAACTACAGAAGCTGGCCTATGAAAAATGGCTGGTGTATCAGCCAAAGATTGTGATCATTGAGAATCCATTTACAGATATGGATATTAATATGAGGGAAATTACAAGAAAGATGATCGGAGCATTGCAGAAAAGAGGAATCGGAGTAATTCTTCTTACTGCTAACTTTGCAATTATGAATAAAATCAAGGGAGAATCCATGTTTCTTAAGCACGGTGTGCTGACAAGAGAAGAAGAATGGTAAAACAAAAAAAGACGAATGTGCAATGATGATAAAAAATTTGGATAATTCGTCTTTTTTTTGTACAAAAATAAGAAACAAAAGAATGTCCCCCTTAATCCAAATATCAAAAGTTGAAAAAATAGGACCTCAAAGTTAATATGAGTATACAAAATAACAAACGCGTAAAATAAACTAATGGGAGGGTTTACAAATGAAGAAAAAGTTATTAAGTGTCTTAATGGCAGCAGTAATGGTAGCCGGTGTTGGCGGCGTAGGTGCAGCACAGGTAAAGGCTGATGATGAGAAGATTCTTGGCGCAGGTATTTATTCAGCTTCTGATAACTTCAACTCTTATATTGGAAAAGCGATTACAAATGCATGCGATGGAATCTTTAAAACAAACATCGAAGATGGACAGAATGACCAGTCCACACAGAACAATCAGGTTGATACAATGCTGGCTAAAGGCGCTTCTGCAGTTGCAGTTTCTGTATGTGATGTAACAGCAGCTCCGACACTGATCCAGAAATGTAAAGACGCAGGAAATGTTCCGATCATTTTCTTCAACAAAGAGATAACAGATTACGATGTAATTAATTCTTATGAAAATGCTTATCAGGTAACATCTACAGGTGGAGATTATGGTGCATCTATTCAGGCACAGATGGTAATCGACTACTGGAAAGAACATCCGGAAATGGATAAAAACGGTGATGGAAAATTACAGCTTGTATATCTGATGGGTGACCCGGGACATACAGCATCCCAGCCGAGATGTGATTATCTCAAGAGCACGATCGAAGATGCAGGAATTGAGATTGACCTTCTTGCAGAAGATACAGGAATGTGGGTAACAGCAACTGCAAAAGAAAAAATGGATGCATGGGTATCTAAATACGGTGACGAAATTGAATGCTGCGTAGCAGGAAACGATGCAATGGCACTTGGTGCTTTATCAGCAGTAGAAGCAGCCGGATTTAATACAGATGGAGAAGAAAGCAGCAAATACATTCCGATTTATGGAATTGATGCTCTTCCTGAAATTCTTTCCAAGATTGAAAGCGGTGAGATCACAGGTTCCGTATTACAGGATGCTAAGACTCAGGGACAGACAATTGTAAAAATGGCAGAGAACCTTACAAGTGGTAAAGACGCTGTGGATGGAATCGAAGGTGTAGAAGTGGAAGAAGAAGCAAAAGCTGTACGAGTTCCATATCAGGCAATCACCAAAGATAATCTTGATTTAGCAAAGTCAACTTATGAATAAAAAATAACTGATTTTACAGGCAGGCATTCGTTTTAAACGGATGCCTGTAATAAAAAAGAGGGAAAGGATTTTAAAATGGGAACAGAATATATATTGGAATTAAAGCATATTTCAAAATCGTTTCCTGGTGTAAAAGCACTTGACGATGTAACGTTATGTGTACGTCCTGGAACAGTGCATTCTCTTATGGGAGAAAATGGTGCAGGTAAATCCACATTAATGAAATGTCTGTTCGGTATTTATTCATTTGATGAGGGCGAAATCATTCTGGATGGCAAAAACATTAAATTTTCCAGCCCATCAGAAGCATTACAGAATCATGTATCCATGGTGCATCAGGAACTGAACCAGGTATTAAATCAGACAGTTATGGAAAATATGTGGCTTGGAAGATTTCCAATGAAGCATGGTCTGGTAGATGACCAGAAAATGTATGAAGACACAAAAGCGATTTTCGATGATTTGGATATTCAGGTAAATCCGAAGGTTAAGATAGGAACCCTGAAAGTTTCACAAAAACAGATGATAGAGATTGCAAAAGCAGTTTCGTATAACTCAAAAGTAATTGTAATGGATGAACCGACTTCATCGCTTACAGAGAAAGAAGTAGAGCATCTTTTTAAGATTATAGAAAAGCTTAAGAAAAAGAATACCAGTATTATTTATATATCACATAAAATGGAAGAAATTTTGCGTATTTCTGATGATGTAACAGTCATGAGAGATGGCAAGTGGATCGATACAAAACCTGCCAGTGAGTTGACCATTGATAAGATCATCAAAATGATGGTTGGACGAGAATTAAAAGACCGCTATCCGGAAAAGAAAGCCAAGATAGGTGATGTATTAATGGAAGTAAAAGACCTCGGTACATTAAATCCAGGATTTGAGGGCGTTAATTTTCAATTACATAAGGGAGAAATCCTTGGAATCGCCGGATTAGTAGGATCTAAGAGAACGGAAATCCTTGAAACATTATTTGGCATAAGAATGAAAGGCAAAGGTCAGATACTGGTAAAAGGAAAAGAAGTTCAGAACAGAAGTCCAAAAGAGGCAATGGCGAATGGATTTGCAATGCTGACAGAGGAACGAAGATCGGATGGTATTTTTGGAGGTTTGAGTGTTGGATTTAATATGACAATTTCCAATTTACCGAAATATCAGAAGACGGGACTTTTAAACGGAGAAAAAATGAAAGCAGATATTACCAAAATGATAAATGCCATGAAAGTAAAAACTCCGTCAATGAAGTCCAAGATCGCAAACCTTTCAGGAGGAAATCAGCAGAAAGTAATTCTGGGCAGATGGCTGCTGACAGATCCTGATATCCTGCTCTTGGATGAGCCTACCAGGGGTATTGACGTAGGTGCTAAATTTGAAATCTATCAGCTGATCAACCAGCTGGCTGAGCAAGGAAAAGGAATTATCGTAGTAAGCTCAGAAATGCCGGAACTGTTCGGAATTTCCGACAGGATTCTGGTTATGAGCAATGGACATCAATCAGCTATATTTGATTCAAAAGAAGTAGGACAGGTAGATGTTATGCAGGCAGCGGCCCGATTTATCTGATCTTTCAATACGAACTCAGGAGGGGATTCTGGTGAAAAATTCAAAGAACATTTCAATTAAAGAACTTATTGCTGAAAAAGCAATTTATCTGGTTTTTATTATCCTGTTAGTTGCAATTGTGGTAGTAGAACCAAGATTCTTATCATTCAATAACTTTAAAAATATTTTTGCGCAGTCATCAACTAAGATTATTATTGCATTAGCAGCCGGAATGGTACTGGTAGTGCAGGGCGTTGACCTTTCCACAGGACGTATGATCGGTCTGGCAGCAGTTATCTTCGCATCTTTAGTTCAGAATCCGGACTATGCATACAGAATGTATCCGAATTTAAAAGAGCTTCCGCTGATCGTTCCATTATTACTGGTACTGGCAATCTGTCTTGTACTTGGTGGAATATCCGGTGTGCTTGTTGCAGTATTTAAAGTACCGCCGTTTATCGCAACGCTTGGTATGCAGTTGATCTTATATGGTGCATCTTCTATTTATTTTGACCGTCCGCCATATGGTGCACAGCCAATTGGTGGTATTGATTCAAAAGTAACTCAGATTGCAATTGGTTCCATTGGAATCGGGGACTTCCAGATTCCGTATCTGATCATCATTGCCGCAGCAGTATGTGTAGTTATGTGGATCGTATGGAATAAAACAAAATTTGGTAAATATATGTTTGCAGTAGGTGGTAACCCGGAAGCTGCAAAAGTATCCGGTGTAAATGTTATAAAGACACAGATTATGGTTTACGCAATTGCAGGTATGATGTATGCATTTGCAGCAGCCCTGGAAGTAGGACGTATCGGAAGTGCTTCCAATACAACCGGTAACGGATATGAAATGGATGCAGTTGCTGCCTGCGTAATCGGCGGTGTATCTCTTTCAGGTGGTGTTGGTAGTGTAGGCGGTATCGTAATTGGTGTTCTGATGTTCACAGTTATCAATTATGGCCTTGCATTCATCGGTGTAAACATGTACTGGCAGTATATCGTAAAAGGTCTGATCATTCTTCTTGCTGTTATTATTGACATGAGAAAATATGCAAAGAGAAAATAAAAATAAACATCAGACAAGTGCAATTATGAAAGGAGAAGTAAAGGATGAGGGATGTAGTAAAAAGAACAAAACTGACAGAAAATTGTTCAAAAAAAACAATAAAGAAATATGTAGATGAAGTGATCCAGGAACTCACACTGGATGAGAAGATCGGTGTAATGTCAGGCCAGGTTACAGAGAAGAAATTACTGGATGATCTGTTCCTGATCGAACACTATAATGTAAAGCCATATCCGACAAAGGCAGTAGAACGTCTGGGAATTCCGAATATCCGTTTCGTAGACGGACCAAGAGGTGTTGTTGCCGGATCTGCCACCTGCTTTCCTGTTTCTATGGCAAGAGGTGCCAGCTTTGACCGTGATTTGGAAGAGAAGATTGGAGAAGTGATCGGTGCAGAGGTTCGTGCAGTGGGCGGAAACTATTACGGCGGTGTGTGCATCAATCTTCCAAGAAATCCACGCTGGGGCCGTGCGCAGGAGTGCTACGGAGAAGATACCTATCATCTGGGAGAAATGGGGGCAGCTCTGACGAGAGGTGTTCAGAGCCAGAATGTTATGGCGTGCATTAAACATTTCGCAATGAACAGTATTGAAAATGCGAGATTTAAAGCTGATGTGCATGCAGATAAGAGAACACTTTTTGAAGTATATCTTCCTCACTTCAAGAGATGTATTGAAGAAGGCGCGGCTTCTGTAATGGGAGCATACAATAAAGTTTATGGAGAACAGGCATCTGAGAATAAATATCTGTTAAAAGATATCCTCAGAGATAAATGGGGATTCGAGGGATTTACTTTATCTGATTTCCTCTGGGCTGTAAAAGATGGTCCAAAGGCAGTAAAGAGTGGAATGAATGTTGAAATGCCATGTATCTGCCATTATGCAGAACAGATCCCTAAAGCAATTGAAGACGGAACTCTTGCTATGGAAGATGTAGATGAAGCAGTTGGTTACATTCTTCGTACTGTACTCTATTATGAGACAAGAAAAGATCCGCAGGAATATACAGAAGATATTCTTGCATGCCCGGAACATATAGCAGTAGCAAAGAGAGCAGCAGAAGAATCGATGGTACTTCTGAAGAATGAAAATCATGTACTTCCGCTTGATAAAGAGAAAACAGAGAAGATCGTAGTTCTTGGAGTACTGGGAGATACAGAAAATATCGGCGACCATGGTTCCAGTAAGGTTCATCCATATTATACAGTTACGCCATTTAAAGGCCTGATGAAAAAAATGCCGAAAGCACAGATCCTTTATAATGACGGAAGTGATCTGGAACGTGCAAAAGAACTTGCAGCAGATGCTGATGCAGTAGTGATCGTTGCCGGTTATATCCATAGCGATGAAGGAGAATATCTGGCTGATAGAAGTGATATTGCCGGAATGGGCGGAGACAGAGCAAGCATGAGACTTCATCAGAGAGATATCGATCTGATTCATGGTGTAAAGGGTGTGAATCCGAATACTGTCGTTTCCATTATCGGAAGTAGTGCGATCCTGATCGATGAGTGGGAAAAAGATGTTCCTGCAATTATCTTCTCCTTCTACAGTGGAATGGAAGGCGGGAATGTACTGGCAGATATTCTGTTCGGTGATGTTTGCCCAAGCGGTAAACTTCCATATACAGTAGCACTTTCCGAAGACAGTTATCCTGATTTTGATCCTGACTGCACATATGCAGAGTATGAATACTATCATGGCTACTGCAAGATGGATAAAGAAAACATTCCTGTTTTGTATCCGTTTGGCTATGGTTTATCCTATACAACATTTGACATCAGCGAGCCGACAGTTGAAGTATTTGATAAAACAGCAAAGATTTCTGTTAATGTAAAGAATACAGGAGATGTAAAAGGCGCAGAAGTTGTACAGCTTTATATCGGATGTGAGGGAAGTGCTGTAGATCGTCCGGTTAAAATCTTGAAAGATTTCGCGAGAGTAGAATTAATGCCGGGAGAAGAAAAGAAAGTTTCTCTTCAGGTAAGTTCGAAGGATATGGCTTATTATTCAGAAGAAAAAGATGATTTTGTAGAAGAGGATATTACATATATTGCATATACAGGTGATTGCAGCTGTAAAGAAGCATTAAAATCCGTGAAATTTGAATTTGGAAAATAACAGGGAGAAAATACTATGAGAATTGGTGCGGATTATTATCCAGAACATTGGGAAAAAGAGCGTTGGAAAACAGATGCAGAGATGATGGTCAAAGCAAATATCAAAGTAATCAGAATTGGTGAATTTGCATGGAGCCTTTATGAGCCTGAAGAAGGAAAATACGAATTTGACTGGATGGATGAGGCACTGGATTTTTTTGGAAAGTACGGAATCAAGGTAGTAATGTGTACACCTTCAGCTACCCCTCCTAAATGGATGATAGATAAGTATCCAGATATTCTTCAGAATGATATTCATGGAAATCCGAAGCTCTTCGGAACAAGAAAGCATTACTGCTTTAACAGTGAGACATACAGAGAAAAAACAAAAAAATTAAATACCCTTATTGCAAAGAGATATGCAAAACATCCTGCAATTGAAGCATGGCAGGTAGATAATGAACTGGGATGGTCAAATACAACCAGATGTTACTGTAAATCCTGCGAAAATCGTTTTCGTAACTGGCTGAAAGAGAAATATGGTACCATTGATAATCTGAATAAAACATATGGAACTACTTTCTGGAGTCAGATATACAGAAGCTTCGATGAACTGATCATCCCGAAGGCAGGAGCCTGCTATGATACCTGCCATGACACACAGGGACAGAATCCTGCACTGTTGTTAGATTATTATCGTTTCTGCAGCGATTCCGTAATTGATTTTACAAAAGAATCTGTAAAGACGATCAGAGAATATTCTGATCTTCCGATAACCAGTAATCTTCTGGATGCTGCAATTAATTCAGGAACAGGAATCGACTACTTTAAGTTATCCAAAGAATTTGACTTCGTAACATGGGATAATTACATTGAATTCCAGTGGGGAAAAGCAAAACCGGAAACAGTATCAAGAGACCATGCATTACTAAGAAGTTATAAAAAGAAACCATTCTGGGTTATGGAACAGCAGTCCGGTCCCTGTGGATGGAGCAAGATGGGTCCGACACCAACACCTGGAAAACTCCGTCTGTGGACATATCAGTCTGTAGCAAATGGAGCTGATACAGTTGTATACTTCCGCTGGAGAGCATGTCCGTTTGGAACAGAAGAGCTCTGGCATGGTATTTTGAATCATGATGGAAAACCAAACAGAAGATATGCTGAGATTTCCCAGGTGGGAGCAGAAATGGAAGAATTAAGTAAGAGCTATCAGGCACTGATGCCGAGAGCACGTGTTGCGATCATTAAATCCTTTGACAGTGAATGGAGCCAGTCCATCCATCGTCAGGTAGAAGGATTATACTATAATTCCTTATTGCTTGATTATTACCGCCCATTCTGGAATATGGGAATTCCGGTAGATTTCGTGACAGCAGAAGAAGAATTAGATGGATATGATCTTGTTCTTGCACCAATGCTGATGATGGTATCAGATGAAGGAAAGAAGAACATTGAGTCTTATGCACAGGCAGGTGGAAAAATTCTGTTCTCATTCAGAAGTGGAATCAAAGATATGTACAATAACATGCTTACAGAAACTGTACCAGGTGTATTTGCAGACCTGGCAGGTGTAGAAGTTGAAGATTATGATCCGCTTCTTGAGAAAACAACAGCTGCATCCGGTGTATTTGGCAACGGAACTGCACATATGTGGTGTGATATAGTGAAACCGGTTACTGCAAAAATACTTGGCAGATATACTTCTGATTTCTATGCAGGTGAAGCATGCATGACTGTAAATCAGACAGGAAAAGGTGAGGTATATTACCTTGGCTGCGATCTGGATGAAAAAGCCATGAAAATGTTGGCTGTTTATCTGGGAAGAAAAGCAGGGATTGATATGGATTTATATAAAGTTGATGGTGTAGAAGTTGTAGATGCTACAGATGGAACAAATGATGCATTGTTTATTTTGAACTATAATGACCATTCAGTTATAGTTTCAATGGAGCAGTCATATGAGAATATGATCACACATGAAACAGTGGAGAATGTTGTTGAATTAAAACCATATGATGTTGCAATTTTAAAAGAAGCAAATTAAAAAAATAATGAAGGGGAGCTGCTGTGAAGCAGGCAGTTCTAGAGCAGGGTGAGCAATTCATTTAGAATTACTCGCCCTGTTTATGTTATAGAAAAAAAGAAAAATAAAATCAGAAAAAACAGTTGATTTTTAAAAGCGATGGTAATATAATCATTTTAACAAATTGATTGGTATAACCAATATAAGAAGAGGTAATACTATAAGGAGGGGCTTTGCAGTTATGGGATATGTAAAATGGAGTTATGACACATTAAATACTTTTTGCCACGA
>OFMN01001599.1_pt1 | contig 14342 bp, 28 predicted proteins | sample 1541791 | NCBI WGS metagenome assembly OFMN01 (sample SAMN04209248, study PRJEB22552) | human gut metagenome | biome: gut; material: feces | host: Homo sapiens | place: USA: Oklahoma
TTAGTACGACTGGGCAGTTACAAGCCCATGACCTTTAGGTCGTGGGTAGTTGACTTCTTTGTATCTCCTCTCTTGATTTAATCCTATTGTACACGATAATGTCTATTATGCCAAGAAAAAAATACATAAAAATGTATTATTTCTTATATTCCACGATGTCGCACACCTGGCAGTCCAATTTCTCACACAAATACATAATTGTATCTATATTCACGTTTCTGTCGTGCCGCAACTTATTGACCAGCGCCGGGGAAAGATTAAAACTTTCCTTATCCAATAGGTTAGAACGCTTTAGCCCTCTACGTTCTAGCGTATCCCATAAATTACTATATGAGATACTACCTTTATATATGTTGCTTCTTTTTCTTGCTCGTGTTTCCATTTGAAAACCTCCTTTAATCGTTATAAATATATAGTACATTATTTTGAAATAAATATCAAGAAAAAAATAATATATTTTCGTGTATTTTTCTCTTGACATAATAGTCATTATCGTGTATAATGTGAGTAAATCAAGAGAGGAGATAAAAGGAAATGAAAAAATACAATTTATCAAACATTATGAAAAGAGCATGGGAGTTAGTTAAAAAGGCAGGTCTTTGCATCTCCGAAGGATTAAAAAAAGCATGGAAGGAAGCAAAACATATGGGAGAAATCACAAAAGGTTCCGTAAAACAGATCGCATGGGCACAGGACATTAAAGACGGCGTAATCAAAGCATTAAATCTCAGTCTGAAGCTCAACAAAGAAAGTGAAAACAATTACTTAGTTTCAATCAGAGAAAAAAATCTGGTTGACATCGAAAAAGTAAATGAGGCTAAATGGTTTATTAATCTTTTCTTAACTGCTAAAGAAAATTACAAGGCTGAAATTTGTTTTGGAAACTATATGACAAAAGAAGAATTAGCCGAAGATTATGCTAGTCTTGTAAGCTCTAAATTGATGGAAACTTTTTAATAAGGAGGAGAAAAAAATGATGAAAGAAGCAGAAAGAGCAAAAAAAGAAATGTTGGATTTTTTGAAGAAAAATGAATCTACAGGAACTGCAAAAGAGGACTTTTGCGAACTCAAAGAGAAAACAGAACAAGCTTTCTTTGTATCACTCGCGCTAGATCTGCGAGAAAGACGTGCTAAACTTTGGATGCAAGGAAAACATGACGAAGTAGATTCGTGGGCATTGTCAAAAATTCACGAAGCATTAGTCTCTGACAGAAAAACCGAAGTGAGAAAGATAACGGACATAGTGGAAAAAAACACTCATGCCGCCTTAAGAAAACGATTTCCTGATTTGTACGATTTTTTGTACGCCTGTAACGATGACAAAATATCATATGAGCAAAGGGTAGAAGAACTGCATAAATTGGGGTATACCGCGGAAATGTTGTGGAATATGCCACACTATGATACAGGGGAGGATTATCTACAAATGTTGCTAGACACAGAAAAAAGAGGCTGAAAACAGCCTCCTTCTCCATTGACTTAATAGTCAACAAAATAGTTTCTACTCACACGCATATAATAATATGCGGACAACTATATTATAGCAAAAAAATATCGCAAAGTCAAATAAATACCCGCCGCGGAGGTTACGACGGCAGGAAGGAAGAAAAATGAAGAAATGGAATATTTACAAAGCCACACGAGAGATTAAAGAAAGAGACATTTCAGAAATAGTGCAGGGGTGTACATTTTTTTGCGATGGTGTTTCTGAAGAATTAATAAAATCTTGTGATACGCTAGAAGAATCAAAAGAAGTCTTGGCGAAATATAAGACAGACATTACGGCTTATGATGGCTGCTATCTGGTTACGGAATACTGTATTTTGCCAGAAATCTATGACGAAGACGGCGAGATCGTGGAGTCCGGCGACACCGAAGAAATTACAGAAATGAAAATCAGTGTCGAGGACGAAGAGTGGAATGTTGTAAAAACGTTTGACAACCTGAAAGAAGCGGATGACTTTGTACATAATGACGAGAGGGAATTGACACTGGTATATTAATTCAGAACGAAAGCACTTGTTTCGACAGGTGCTTTTTTATTATTTTGAGAAAAAAAGAAAAGAGGGAAGAATTGATTCTTCTCTCTTGTTCGTTGTCTTATTAGTAGACTAATTATTTTAAATTAATAGTTATCTTCTTGTCTGTCCAGAACGAAGCACTATACTCTAAAATCACTTTCTTTGCATCTTTTGGTACTTCATAGTATGCTGTAAAGCTCACGTTCTTTCCTGGAGACAAATTAGTGTTAACAAAATCACTGTTTCCTATATATTGCTGTTCGCAAGCTGAATTATCTGCATAGCATTCGCAATCAGATACAGATACATATTTGTCACCTTTTTCTGCAATATTTTCACAAGCAAAATCTACGGCCACATATTCATATCCATCTTTTGGAGTAAAGTACTCTCCACCATCATATCCAAATTCAGCCTTTTTAGCAGTTACTTTTAAACCGTCATTCTCAAAAGATTCGCCAACCTTTACGCTGTCTTTCTCTTTTGTTTCTTCTTTTTTAGCAGTTTCTTTTTTTGCCGCCGTTGTTGCGGTGGTACTCTTTGGAGAATCAGTGGAAGAACTGTCATCGTCACCGCCACCCATTGCCATGCCTAAAACAGCCAGAACGATGATAATGATAATTACCCATTTCAACTTGCCGCCCTGTTTCTTCCGGCAATGAGGACACACTTTAGCTTTTGCGTCAATCTCTTCTTTGCAATGCTTGCAAACTTTCGTTTTTTCTTTGCTCATATTTTCTGCTCCTTTTTCATTATTACCATATTGCAAATATTAGCAAAATGGTTTGTTGTAAATAATTATATAATAAATAAAATGATTTGTCATTATAAAACTGAATAAATTTGCATATTTTCTTTAACCAAAACATAAAAAATATTATAGCAAAGACTCTTGATAATCCAGAACGAATTTTCTATAATGATAATATAAAGTATCGCTTATATTGAGAAAGGAGTAACAATGGGAGAAGAATACAGAGAGGAAATCATAGCATTGTTAGACAAAATAAAAGATGCAGGCGCATTAGCTTACCTGCATACTTTTATAAAACTTTTTGCGGAGAAGTGGGGATGACCTACTTCTCTGTTTTTCTCGAAAGCATTGATTCGATCATATCCATAACAATTTTCTTATCCCTTTCTTCCAAGAGAGAAAATTTTTCTAAGAATCTAAAATCATCTTTTGCCACTTCGGGAGTTAGTACCTTTTTCTTTGGCACATCAAAACCCATAAGCCACATAGGCTCAACACCTAATACTTTCGCCATCTTGCCGCTACTTATGTTAGACGGTTGATGTGAACCATTTACATACTGGCTGATTGATGACTTACTAACTTTAGATTTTTCTGCTAGTTCTTGCGGTTTTAATTTAGCGTCGGACAATGCTTCTCGTATTCTTTTTGCGGTAACCTCGTGTTTCACAAAATTTCTTCCTCCTTTCTACATATTAATGATAACATAACAAAGTTTAACTTTCAACAAAAAAGTTAAATGATTTTAAACTTTTTTGTTGACATTCTAGTTAAACAGTGTTAAACTATAAATGTCTTCAAAAGAAGGGAGGGTTAAAAGATGCCATATAAATATAATAAATTAAGAGGGCGAATTGTTGAGAAGTTTGGCTCACAAGAAAAATTTGCGGAAACCTTGAAAAAAAGTAATGTTTCCGTATCTAGAAAAATGAATGGAAAAGTCGGTTTTTCTCAAAATGATATGGTTGAATGGGGAAACCTTCTTCACATTCCATTAGAAGAATATGGTGAATTTTTTTTCACTTAAAAGTTTAACATTGTTTAACTTTTAAGAAAGGAAGGTGACTAGATGAATAATATTCAAATCTTCAAAAACAATGAATTTGGAGCGATTCGAACCCAGATAATTAATGATGAACCGTGGTTTGTTGGGAGGGATGTAGCCGAATCTTTGGGATATGCAGAACCTAGTAGTGCAATTTCAAAGAAGGTGGACGCCGAAGACAAAGGTGTTGCCAAAATGGAAACACCTTCTGGAAAACAGAAGGTAACCATCATCAATGAGTCGGGACTGTACTCCTTAATATTTGGAAGTAAATTAGAGTCCGCCAAGCGTTTCAAACGATGGGTTACTTCTGAGGTTCTCCCGTCCATCAGAAAGACAGGTGGCTACCAGAAACCTACAACAATAGCGGAGCAGATAGGCTTACTCGCCACAGGCTATGGAGACCATGAAGACCGTATAAAGAGCCTTGAAAGTAATATGGTGATTGACTACGGTCAACAGCAAACATTGCGACAGCACGTCAATAAAGCAGTTTTGAACGCATTAGGCGGCAAGGACACAGAAGCCTATGCATACATCAGTAAAGTTGTATTTGCAGAGTGTAACAGGGATTTGCAAGACAGATTTAAAGTTAATAGCCGGAACAATATCCCTCGCAAACGGTACGAGGAAGCTATTGACTATGTAGACAACTGGGAGCCAAAAACAAACACAAAGTTGAGAATTGACGAATATAACCGTCAACAGAGATTTGAGGTATAGGAGGTAAAAAAAATGAAGGCTATGTACAATTTACTGACGATCGTGTCAGTAGCGTTGATTATCTGGATCTCGTCCAGCTGGGCTGGCGTAATGACACATACCGCCGGAAAAGATTATAGCAATTATAATTTCTTCGTGATGTTAGGGGGTGAATAAAAAAATGAATGAGCCTCCAAGAAAAGAGTATGTTATTAGATTACTCTACACCCTTTTAGGACGACAGCAGGGTGTAGAGTATGACAAAGTATTCTACACCGATAAAGACGGTGTAGAGCATGAGGTAAAAAAGGAAGAGCCCTACCATTAAGCTCTTACGATAAATCATACAAGTAAATCATACAAAAGACTTGGCAATTTGTCAAGATAGGAGGTAGACATGGCATACATCGTTATTCAAGATTGGATGATATCAGATTTACAGTTAAAAGGAAATGAACTCCTCACATATGCCCTTATTTACGGCTTTTCGCAGGATGGCGAATCAGAATTTAAGGGGTCATTGAAATATATTTCCGAATTTCTTGGCGTGTCAAAAAGAACTGCACAAAGAAGCATTGAAAATCTTGTAGACCGAGGAATAGTTGAAAAGAGAGTAGAGGAGATTAGCGGCGTGAAATTTAACCGTTATATGGCTCATGAAAAAGCTGACACCCCTATAGACAAAATGACCACAGGGTATAGTCAAAATGACCACGGGGGTATAGTCAAAATGACCATGGGGTATAGTCAAAATGACCATGGGGGTATAGTCAAAATGACCACCAATAATACTAATATATATAATACTAATAATAATACTAGTAATAATACTAAAGATAAAGGCGCGCCCGCGAGATACTTTGACGACGAGGAACTAAATAATAAGTTCTTGGAATTTCTTTCCATGCGTAAGAAGATTAGAAAACCAGTCCGAACAGATAGAGCTTTGAAAGCATTACTCAAAAAGTTGCATGAATTATCTGGCGGTGATGTTGGACTGATGAAACAGATTATAGATCAGTCATTGGATAAAGAGTGGCTAGGACTTTTTGAACTGAAAACAGCTAACGACAGCACGAAGAACATCAACGACCGGCTGTACGGAGATATACAGCACTGGGCGGCACAGAAAGAACAGGAGGGAGGCGGAATGTATGACGATTTCGGAGTTTTCTAAAATCGTAGCCGCATTAAAGACCGTTTATACGTCTCCGGGGTTCATTCCCAACGAGCCCACCTTGGATATGTGGTACCGCTTGGTAGGCAAGAACAACGACTACCAGACAATGAGCGTAGCGGCACAGATGTACATGACAACCGGCAAGTTTCCACCGACACCAGCAGATATTTTGGAGTGTGCCAGCAAGCTCAAGGCAGAAAGCAGCTACCTGAGCGAGCAGGAAGCGTGGGCAACAGTGGCAAAGGCGTGTACAAATGGCGAGTGGATAGAAGGCGGCTACAGCTACCAGAAAAACTTTGACAGACTCCCGAAGATTTTGCAGAAGGCGGTAGGAACGCCGGAAACGCTCCGTAATTGGAGTCAAGTTGATATGGCGACCATGCAGACAGTCGTGCAGTCAAACTTTCTCAGAAGCTACAGAGCGTCGCTAGAAGCACAAAAGGAGATAGACAAGTACCCGCCGAAGCTCCAAGAGATGATACGGGCGGCGGGGGCGATAGAGCGAAAAGAAACAGTGCCGGAACTACCCACACTGGGAGAAATAGTTGGGCGGTTAGAGCAGGATAATAAAAAATTATCCCCCGGAACAATGTAGTGGAGCGTTGGGGGATTGGATAGCAGAAAAGAAGGAGAGATTGGGTTATGAATAACACAATGATTAGCGTAAACGGCTTTGCGAAAAGAGAGTATGAGGACGTCTTAGAGAAAAAAGGTGTGATTCCTGCAAGTGTTGTAATCACAGTCGAGGACAAGGCGATTGCAAGAGCTATTTTAGAGCTATTTAAAGACAAGGTACAAAAAACAGGCGTTTTGCGGATGAAAGAAATTGAAGCTTTTGCCCGCGGCTACAACGAATTGAGCAAAAGCATTGAAACGGCATGGGGAGAAGAAAGCGAGGAGAAATATGGCGGAGCGGTACGTTGACCCAGTCAGGGAATACCTAAAAAGACAGCACCTTGAGGCGGAATATGAGTGTAGAACAGCACACAAAGCAATCAAACGAGGCGCGGCGAGCTACAACGAATACGAGAGATATGAGGAGGAATTAGAGCAATGACACTATACGAGATTGACAGCACAATTATGGATTGTGTAGACGAGGAGACAGGAGAAATTATTGACCTCGAAAAACTTGAGGCTCTCAACATCGAGAGAGACAAAAAAGTGGAGGGAATCGCGCTGGCGGTAAAGAATTATGCCGCAGAAGCAAAGGCAATCAAAGAGGAGGAAGAAAAGCTTGCGAAACGCCGCAGAAGTTGCGAGAACGCCGCACAGAGGTGTAAAGACTATCTGTCCCATGCTCTTGACGGAGAAAAGCTCAAAACGGCAAGAGTAAGCGTATTCTACAAGAGCAACGAGTCTGTGACTATTGACGATTTAGGCAGTCTGTCAGAGGAATACATCAGGATTCCAGAGCCACAGGCGGACAAGACAGCGATTAAGAAGGCGATTAAAGCCGGGAAAGAGGTTGCAGGGGCACATCTTGAGACCTCAAAGAGTGTGATCGTGAGGTAAGAAAAATGGGAGATGTTTACACAAAGTTACAAAAAATTCAAGCAGAATTAAAGGTGCCCAAGAGTAAATACAGTGATTATGGCGACTATAGTTACAGGAGCTTAGAGGACATCTACGAGGCAGTAAAGCCTTTATTGGATAGGGAAGGCTTAATATTAGCCGTAAACGACGAAGTTATTATGCTGGGCAACCGATTTTACATAAAGGCGACAGCAATTTTAAAAGACATAGAAAGTGAGGGCAGTTTTTGCACTACAGCATACGCCAGAGAAGAAGAAAGCAAAAAAAAGATGGATGCAGCACAAGTTACCGGCTCAGCATCGAGCTATGCGAGAAAATACGCCTTAAATAGCTTGTTTCTTCTGGACGACTCGAAAGACGCGGATACAGACGAATATAAACGCAACGAGGTTATCACAGAGAAAGAGGCAAAACGGCTCTATGATCTGATGCAAAAAAAAGGAATGACGGAAGCCCAGATCAAAGAATGGGCAAGTCAAAGAGGTTTAAAATCATTGTATCAGACGACACAACAACAATATGCCGAAGCCATGAAGGAATTAGGACTGAAATAGCATGGATTTAACTGGAAAAATAAAAAACTTAGCAGTGGATTATTTTAGCAAAAAGATAACAGTTACTCTGGAAATTAATGAGGCGGAGCGGTTTATAAAGGGCGTGGACGAACTGAAAAAGCTGGAAAAGCTGTCCGTAATAATTAAACCGTTCCGCAAGAAAAGAAGCTTGTCAGCAAACGCCTATTTCCACGTCCTGGTCACCAAAATAGCGGAGAAAGTTGGCACGAGCAAGACGGAAGCCAAAAATTTGATGATAGGCAGATATGGACAGCCGGAGCTGATAAAAGGGGACATAGCAGTTTTAAAAACCAATGTCCCAACCGACATCATGTACAAAAAAGAGGACGTTCACACAGTTGCGATAGGACGGCGGCTAGAAAAAGGCAAAGAGGTAGTGTTTTACAGACTCATGAGAGGCTCGCACACCTACGACAGCCGGGAAATGAGTGAGTTAATCAAGGGCACGATACAGGAAGCGGAAGACTTAGGAATCGAAACGCTAACACCAAGAGAGTTGGAACAAATACTAGGAAAATGGAAGTCAAGAAAGGAAGAAGAGAAATGAAAAAATTTGAATTAACAACAGAATTTATTACAAATATGTTTGGGAAAAAGTTGTTTAGAATTAAAGCGCTGGTTGAATTTGGACACGTGAAAGCCGGAGAACTTGGAGGATACGTGGAGAAAGAAGAAAATGTATCGCAAGACGGCAACGCATGGGTTTCCGGCGGCGCATGGGTGTACGGCAATGCAAAGGTGTACGGCAATGCATGGGTGTCCGGCAATGCATGGGTGTCCGACGATGCAGAGGTGTCCGGCGATGCAGAAGTGTACGGCGACGCATGGGTGTACGGCGACGCAGAAGTGTACGGCGATGCAGAGGTTTCCGGCGATGCAAAGGTGTCCGGCAATGCATGGGTGTCCGGTAATACAGATTATGCATTAGCACAGGGCTTCGGAACAAAATTCCGATGCACAACTTTTTATAGGGGCAAAAATAAAAAAATAATGGTTAATTGCGGATGTTTCCATGGAGATTTAGAAGAATTTAGAAAACAGGTAAAAGAAACACGAAGCGGAAAAATAGCAAAAGAATATCTGATGATTGCTGATTTAATGGAATATCATTTCGCAAGCGAGGATTCTGGCAATGAATAGCGTACTACAAACGAAAAAAGAGTGTTTTTTCTGCAAAACGGCTAGAAATCTGCACAGACATCATGTTTTATATGGCAGTAGCAACAGAAAACAAGCCGAAAAGTATGGTTTTACAGTTTATTTGTGTTTGAATCACCATACCAACGGCGGCGAGGCAGTACACCGCAATCCAAACGGACCGCTAGACAGGTATCTCAAAGAACTGGCGCAGAAGTACTGGGAAGAGAACAACGGAACGAGGGAAGAATTTATCAAAACATTTGGGAGGAATTACCTGTGAACAAATTTAGAAATAAAAAGATTTTTACGACAGCCGGAAAGTTTGACAGCAAGAGAGAAATGCATCGTTATTTAGAGCTTGCGGCGATGCAAGAAGCGGGGGAAATTACAGGATTAGAGCGACAGGCTAGATACATCCTTATAGGCAGCCAGAAACGAGAGGATGGCACTACAGAACGCCCCGTATCATATACAGCAGATTTCCGCTACACAGACAAGAAGGGAAAAATTGTTGTTGAGGACGTAAAATCCCCACGTACAAGAAAAAATCCGGAATATATCATCAAGAGAAAACTGATGCTTGAACGGTATGGCATCACGATCAGGGAGGTGGCGTAATGGTATCAACTTCTGCAAATGGAAACAATGTGGAGATTAATTTGAATAACAGAGAGTGGTACAAAGGGCGTAGAATCTGCCCTAGATGTAGAATTAATGATGCATTTGGAAATTTTGTACATTGCGCAGAATGCTTGGAGAAAATTTCGGAGAACAACATAAAGTATAGGGATAAAAGGACAGAATACGATAAAAGAGGGAATGCTGCAAAAAAAGTAAAATATGCTAAACGAAAGCGAAGCGGCATATGCACAGCGTGTGGGAAAAAGGCTCAACAGCAAGGGCAGTTATGCACGGAATGCTATGTCAAACGAAGAAAGCGAAGACTAGCATCGAGAGAATATACCGAAAAGAAAGCCCCAGGAGAGGCATTTAGAGAAAGAATGCAAGCAGGACTATGTATGTATTGCGGAAAGCCACAAGTAAAAGGCTATAAATTTTGCAAGGAGCATTTGCCTATACTACAAGAGAGGGCGAGCGTGTTAGGAAAAAATAAAGATAATGCTATGAGAAAAGAGGTGGAAGCATCATGGAAAATGCACAAATCGAAGAATTTAGAGAATATTTGATTGAGAATGAAAAAGCAGATAACACTATTGCTGTATATCTCTGTAGTTTGAAAAAGTATTTTGCTATTTTTAGCGAAGTGAACAAACGCAATATGATTGAATTTAAACAGATTATGTTGAATAATTATTCGGCAAAAACGGCAGCAAATCGCTGTGTAGCAATGAATCAGTACTGTGATTATATAAATAAACCAGAGTGTAAAGTGAAAAGGATAAAAATACATAAACAGACAAGCGTGGAAAATGTGATCACTGTACAAGAATATACTAAATTATTGAAATGCTTAAAAGACGACAAAAACGAAAAAGTCTACTGGATGATTCAGTTTCTTGCAAAAACGGGGGCCAGAGTTTCAGAATTTATTCAATTTGAACAAAAACATTTGCAAAGCGGAGAAGTGCAATTATGGACGAAAGGCAAAATCAGGAAAATATATATTCCAGCGGATTTGATTAAAGCGAGCGAAGATTATTTTGATAAACAACCGAACTGTAAATATATGTTTCCAAATCGGTATGGAGAGCAAATGACCACACGCGGAGTAGCATCTGCAATAAAACGTTGCGTGAAGTACGGAATACGAGAGGAAGTATTGCATCCTCATTCATTCCGCCACTTGTACGCAATACAATTTTTAAAAAATAACAACAATATCGCCCTTCTTGCCGACCTGATGGGACACGAAAACATATCTACGACATCGATATATTTGAGACTCTCGAGTGAGGAACAAAAAGAACAATTTAACAAAGCAATGAATTGGTAAACAACAAGAAGCTGGACACCCTCCGGGGTTAAGGATAGATACACATTACAGCAACACGTTAACGGTTCCATGTGGAGCTATATGCCATTGATTCCTCCGGATTTATTCCGGAGGGGAAAGGAAAGAAAATGCCATACGGTCTGAAAGATGAAGAATTTAATAAAATACAAAATGAAGTAGTGAAAAAACTATACGAAATACCAAACCTTGACCGACCTGCATTTCTGGTAGGATGCACAGAACAAGAGTTAAGGGAAGCAATGACCGAACTACGCAAAACACCCAAATCGAGGGGGAAAATTGAAGCCGTAGAAAGGGAGTTGAGAAACAGAGGAAACAAAAACAAAAAAACAAAGTTTTTCCCAAGCAACCTGGCAGAAAAGAGATTTAAGAGAGAATGGGCGAAAGCGTGCGGAAGAATAAGGGGGTGGGAGTGAAAATGAAAGAATACATAAAGTGCCCAGAATGCCCAAAGTGTAAACCGCGGCCTGGCAAAAGAGACGGGGTCAAATGGGGAATATGCCATAACGGCGGGAATATGGTCTACCTAGAACCACGAAAAATAAAAAGAGCCAGCGGAAGTGGCTACATATACAAACAGATATCTAGTTGCAGGATGTATGAGAAGGGAGAATAAGGATGGATAAGGAAAAAACTGTCAGCTTTGATTTATTAAGAATCAATAATGGAATGAAGAAAATATGCACATGCAATCCTCCACATTATGAGCTTAGTGTTGAAAATCGAATTATTATGTGTAGAGATTGCGGAGCGGTTGTGGATCCATTTGAGGCAATGTTGTCAATCGCAAGATATCATGAGCAACTAAGAGAAGAAACCAATCGATTAAAAAGAAAAGTAAAAGTTTATTCAGAAGAAGCAAATAAAGAGCTAAAAAGAATGTGTAAGAGCAGGGTGTTTCGCGAGATGGAAGAATCGTATAGAAAAAATATGCTTCCGAGATGTCCGAAGTGCAAAGAATACTTTGACCCACTGGAAATTATTGAATTTAGAAATGCAAAATATATAAAACAAGAGGAGGAAAGGCAGTGAGCGACCTATGAACCATGAATCCAGAATACTACAAGATATGTTCATTGACGGGAAAATGGATGTACGCGAATTTAAAGAGCATATAGATGCAATTAAACCAGATACCTATATGAGATTGAAAGACAAATGTATGAAAGGCGAAATAAGCGAGGATGAATTTGTGGAACAGTATAACCGATTGATTGAGCAGGAGGCTGAAAAACACTGGGAACCGGTCGAACCGCATGAGCATATTTAAGAGGAGAGAAAATGAAGTTTATTGATTTGTTTGCCGGAATCGGAGGGTTCCGCAGAGGCATGGAATTAGCCGGGCATGAATGCGTCGGGTTTTGCGAATTTGATAAATTTGCAACCGCAAGTTACACATCAATGCACCTGCTTACATTAGAGCAAAGAGAACGTTTAAATAAAATGCCGTTGAAACAGCGACAAAAAGAAATACTAAAGGAGGAATACAGAAATGGAGAGTGGTACGCAAATGACATTAGAAGAGTATATGCCGGAGACATTCCAAGAGCAGATTGCTGGTGTTTCGGATTCCCGTGCCAAGACATCTCAGTTGCAGGAAAACAGCTTGGATTTCAAGGGAACCGTTCAAGCTTGTTTTTTAGAGTTATGTACCTTATCGGACAACTCGAAGAAGAAAATAGACCCACTTACCTTTTCGTTGAGAACGTTAAGAATTTGCTTAGTGTTAATGGAGGATGGGATTTCGCCAGACTGCTCATTGAAATGGAGCAGAGGGGGTATGATGCAGAATGGCAGGTGCTCAACTCCAAAGATTTTGGAGTGCCACAGAACAGAGAAAGGTGCTTCATTATCGGACATCTTAGAGGGAGAAGTACCGCAAAAGTATTTCCTGTCGAAAGAACAGACGGAGAAAATAGTATTCAAATAATTGATCACAAAGACGGATACAGAAAAAATACGCAGGTATTTGCACCTGATGGAATTACAGAAACTCTTGATACTGGTCAAGGTGGTGGGCGAGGGCATCATGTAGCATTGCCGTGTTTTATAGATTTGTGCAACAGTGGAACAGAAACAACTAGCATTGCCAGATGCTTGCAAGCAAGATATCAAAAAGGATGTGGAACGTATAAAGCGCAAAATAGCGGTATTGCAATTCCAGTTTTAACACCTGACCGAGCAGAAAAGCGTCAGAATGGACGGAGATTCAAAGAAGATGGTGAGCCGATGTTTACACTTACTGGACAGGATAGACACGGAGTGGCGATTGAACCGATTGGAGTTATTGATTCGCAGGGCATAAAAGTAGCCGAAGCAACAAAGCAAGGCTATTCCGAGTGTAGAGTAGGCATTGATAACGTGAATTTATCAGTTCCAGGAAGTAAAACAAGAAGAGGACGAGTTGGACGTGATGTTGCAAATACATTAGATACCAGTTGCAATCAAGGGATTTTTGTGCAAGTTTCAGAAGAGTTGACCATATATGCTGTCTGGTATGAAAAATACCAGTGCTACATAGCAATCAGAAAGCTGACACCGAAAGAATGCTTTAGGCTGCAAGGTTGGACAGATGACTATTTTGAAAAAGCAGAGTTTGTTAATTCTGATAGTCAATTATATAAACAAGCAGGAAACGGCGTAACTGTAAATGTAATAAGAGCTATTGCAGAAAAAATAGGTGAAAAAGATGGATACACGAAATCACGAACATTGCAAAGACAAAACGGCGCATGAGCATATTTAGGAGGAACAAAAATGGACAGAAAAGAAATAATGAACGCATTAGAAAGAATCAGAAAAGCCTGTACAGGAAGGTGTGAGGAGTGTAAGTTTGGAACAATAGAAGGAATGTGCAAGCTAAAAGAAACAAATCCGGATGAGTGGACACCTGAAGCTATGGGATTTAGGTGTAGAGACTGCGAGTATAAAGCATCTGAATGCTGCGAGAGGTGCGGCGTTCTTGCCCGTCCTGACGTTATTATGGGGGTCCGCTACAGAGCTATTGACGGAATACCAAGCCAAGAGCCTTACGAGGTAGTTGTAAGGCTGACAAACGGAAATACGGTTATGTATCGGCGAGTGAACTAAAACAAAAAGGAGGGAGAAAGATGTTAACTGCTGTATATGATATAGGGTGTTCTACCGACATAATAGAAGTACAGAAGGACGCTCAATATTTGAAAGAAGAAATGGTTGGTTGTATATACAGACACTTCAAAGGAGAATTATATATCGTAACGGACGTTGTAGTAAATTCCGAGTCTCTTGAGATAGAAGTAATATACAAAGACTTTACACCTTCCCAACTTACATGGAGTAGAGATTTAAAACAATTTTTTTCGGGAGTCAATACAACAAAGTACCCTGACGCACTACAAAGAGTGAGGTTTAAAAAAGTTGGAAAAAACGGGG